>Ga0209512_1003157_pt1 | contig 16076 bp, 15 predicted proteins | sample frozenSSSSmetaG_FD_184142 | JGI IMG/M metagenome (GOLD analysis project Ga0209512, IMG submission 184142) | Glacier valley bacterial and archeal communities from Borup Fiord, Nunavut, Canada, to study Microbial Dark Matter (Phase II) -... | ecosystem: Environmental > Aquatic > Freshwater > Ice >... | reverse complement strand
AGATAGGTCTTGTTGACATAAGCGGACCTATCTTTTTTTTACCATAAAACGCTACACCCTTTATCAAATAATATTTTCAGGCTACATTGTCGCCCCCTCAGGAGTAATTGGGGAATATTCCACTGCCCATTGCCTAACTCAAACAGGGGAGATTGGGCAGTTTCAGGGGCTGAAACCTGAAACGTTTCGTAGAATGAGCGATTAGCGGTGTTCACCTGCATACTTGTATCCAACACCACTAGAGGGGTTTGCACCGTGTCTATAATTGTTTCGGCATAGTTGCGGGCTGACTCTAAGGTACTAGCATTGCGTTTGAGAGCGTCAATGTCAATAAAGAGCATTGTTACCCCGTCAATTTGGTTCTCTGTAGTACGATAGGGGCGAATACGCAGACTGTACCAGTAACCTGCCTGGGTTTGAATTTCCTGTTCTCGAGTATTGAGCGTTTCTAATACCTCCACAATTATTGATTCTAAATTGGGAACGTCAAAATTGACGCGCAAATCGCTGAAGGGGCGTCCGATATCGGTGGGAATGAAATTGAACAGTCGTTGCGCCGTTGGTGTAAAGCGGCGAATTTTTAAATCATTTGTCAGCATGACTATTGGGATACTGATGCTGGAGAGAAAATTGTTCAGATCGCTATTATCTCGGTTTTGTTGCAGATTGCGAGATCGAAGTTCGTCGTTGGTGGTAGAAAGTTCTTCGTTGGTAGCTTGAATCTCTTCTTTAGCAGTTTGGAGTTCTTCATTGGTGCTTTGCAGTTCCTCGTTGCTCGATAAAATTTCTTCATTCGCCACTCGCAGGCTTTGGTTAAGATGGTTTTGTTCCTGAATCACGACTTGTATATGCGCTTGAGCTGAGAGTTCTCTTTGGTTAGCACTCGCCAGTAAGGAACGCAGTTGCACAATCTCATGCTCTAAGGAAGCTGGCTTCAAGCTTTCAGTGGTAGAAAAAGATATATTAGCCGGGGGTAAAGCCGCTTCAAAAACCACCAAAAAATAGAGAGCGTCCACAATGGTAGGGCGGAAGGGAATCACTTCAAGATTGAGGAGTATAGGTGAGTCTCCCGCAGAAACCTGAATTTGTTCTTGTCGAACCGAAATGTTTTGAGTTTGGGCTTGATAAATTGCAGTGCGAAGTGCAGTTTCCAATCCCGACCTTGCCATCATAAACAAGTTTAAGTCAGTCGATCCAGGTGACAGCTTCAGGTAGGGATCGGTATCTCCCCTCACTTGGAGAATGTTCATTTGGTCATTGACTACTACCGAAACAGGAGCGTAACGGTTTGAGATCAGTTGGTCAACTTCTCGTCCTAAATCAAAGTTATTTGCGATCTTTTCAGTGATTCGCTGCTGACTATCAACGTTGACAACTAGGTTAGAATTCGTTGTAAACGAAAACAAGGGGCGATTTAAGCTCAATTTTCGAGCATAGATTTTGAATTGTTCCTCAATTGAAGTAAATAAGTCTGACGATGTTTTGACGCTTTCTGAAGTACCTAGCATCAGAAAGCCACTTAAGTTGAGACTGTAATGAAACAAGCTCATAATGCGTTCTTGCAAGGTATCTGATAAATAAATCAGCACATTGCGACAGCTAATCAAGTCGAGATTAGAAAATGGCGGGTCTTCACCTAAGTTGTGGCGAGCAAAGACACACAGTTCGCGCACAGCACTGCTAATTTGATAGTTACCGTCTGCCAAAAGCATAAAGAAGCGATTGCGCCTTGCTTCTGAAACTGCTTCCATTTGGGCTTCTAAGTATAAGCCTGACCTGGCTCTGCTAATTGCCATTTCGCTAATATCTGTGGCAAAAATCTGAATCGGCGGTACGGTGGTGGTGCTGAAAAACTCTAATAAGCAGATAGCGATTGAGTATACTTCTTCACCCGTTGAACAGCCTGCCACCCAAATCCGGATTGGAGCATTGAGCGATTTGTTTTGGCTAATGATGGGAAAAACCTGCTCCTTTAACCGTTCAAAGGCTTCGGGATCGCGGAAGAAACTGGTGACGTGAATTAAAATTTCGTCGTACAGTGCCTGAACTTCAGCCGGATGTGCCTGTAAATATTCAGCATAATCGGACAAGCTGTTCAACTTGTACAATAGCATTCGTCGCTGCATTCGTCGATTCAAAGTCGCAGGCTTGTAGTGGCTAAAGTCAACGCCTGTGATTGTTCGCAGTTGGGCAAAAATTGTGGTTAGGGCAGTTCCTTCGGGTAACTTTGTAACAACTGGAAGCGGTTGTGAGTAAAAGGAAAAAACACTTTGACTGAGAGTTGTTAATTCTTCGGCAATAGCTTGGGGTGGTAAAACAAAATCAACATTTCCAGTGGCAACGGCAGTATGGGGCATACTGTCAAATTTGGCTGTGCCTTCACATTGGGCAAAAGTCACCCCTCCAGCAATTTTAATGGCTTTTATCCCCAGCGAACCGTCTCCATCTGTGCCCGATAGGACGACGGCGATCGCTTTGTTACCCCGATCTGCTGCTAGGGACACAAAAAATGCATCTCCTGGCATATATTTACCGTATATTTTCTGGCGAGGTGCTAGGTGTAGCATTCCCGCAGCCAGCGTCATTTGGGTATTGGGGGGAATCACATAGACTTCATTTGGCTCGACCACCATCCCATCTTGTACCTGACGCACAGGCATTACTGTAACTCTACCCAGAATTTCGGATAGCAGGCTTTCGTGGTCAGGGGATAAATGCTGAATTAGCACAAACGCCATGCCCGTATCAGTCGGTAAGTACCTAATAAGTTCTGTGAATGCTTCTAGCCCACCTGCTGAAGCGGCAATTCCCACTATGGGAAAGGGGGCATCGATTTTGGGTGACAGTGCAAAATCAAGATCAAATCCGACTTCAGATGCGACCGATGAGGATGTACTTTCACTAGGGAGCGGCTCAGAATTCATAGGGTTAGATATCGATGTCGCTTAATGAGTGAAGGTTCAATGTTAATTCTCTAAGTACTGCTCTAGCAAACGGTAAGCGATCGCTCTGTCAGCCTCATCAATCCACACAAAGATCGCAGGGGGCGAATCAGAGCGTTTGTATCAGCACGAGATTTGGCTTGGCTCATCGTCAATGACCTTACTCGGTTTTACCTAACTTAAAGGATGATGCATCACCTGTATATTTAATACCTAACCATTTAATAATCTTTGCCAAATCGGTCAAAAGGCACACTTATTGTAAAACTTTGTCCATCTCAACCCAAATCCAAGATAGACTACAACGGGGCAAACAAGTCACCGAAGTTGATTTATAATCAAGTATTAACACTGCATCACCTGTTATTAATTTTACTTAGTTGCAGCCAATCCTTATAAAGAGGTGATTGTAGAGGAAGCCTTATCAGGTTATTGGAGCAAGCTAAGTTGCGATGCCCTTGGCAACCATCTTCGATGATATCGCACTGCTTTAATTTCGGTATTGCTGGAAATACATTAGCTATCATAGAACGACTACATACAATTTACGGGCGTCACAAAGCGCACCTCCGTGATTCAAAAATATAAATCCTTCGTATCAGTCCTAAGCAGTAGATACTCATTGGGTCGATTAAAATTCTTGGGAAACTTTCTTGCTATCTTCACCGTCATTATCTTTATAATCTGGTCTCACCGCTTGGGTGAATTCAGATTATGAAAGAAACAATAATTAAATATTTTGTTATTCTACCTGAAAAACTTACTTGAAGACAAAGGTAATGAATCTAGAAACAAGTGGCTTCGGATAGTTGGAAATTTTAAATGTAATGCCGTTTCCGAAATCGTAACCGACAAAGATGTAACTGGTTTTGTCAGCTAATTTGTTTACATACCCTCTATCAACTCAATAAATTATGAAATTACTAAAGTATATAAATGCGACTTTAGCTACTTTAATGCTGTTAGCTATGAACGCATCGATTACACCTGCACTACAACCAGATTTAATCAAACAACAAGTAAAACAAGTAAAATCAGTTGCAGCACCTCGGAAAATTGCCGATGCAGCACTGCGTAACGCACGCGGCGATTGGGGATTAGGTGAAAATGCTGGAAAAATCATTAAAGCTGAACGGGCAAAATGGTCGCCCGATTGCGGAAATATTCCCCTAGCGCTTTGTGATGTAGTAGTATCTACGGGGTGGAATCTGACAATTGCTGATGGAAATAAGTACTGGCATTACTTTGTTGCAGACTCTGTAGACCAAACGGTTCTACTAGGAAGAAGTCCGCAGAATCGAACCAATGCATCGATACCAAAAACTGTAACGGATAATATCCTAAACATTGCATCTAAGCATCTGGAACTACCCAAAAACGTATTGCTCATCAAACAAGTACAGCGTCAAACCTGGAAAAATATTTGTTTAGAATTCACCTTGCCTTATGTCAGATGTCGTACTGATGATAATCAGCTTGGTTGGCGAGTAGTCATTGAAGGTAAACCAGGTAAACAATATGTTTATCTCTCTTCCGAAAAAGGCGAAGTTCGCAAGGAAGCCACAAAAACAATGGCGACTCGTAATGATTTAATGCCTAACTCTTGGGCATTAAATATCATAAAAACTGCAAGCAAACGGTTTAAAATAAAAGGCGACCGCGTTTATATCTTAAGTGCAGAACAGAAATTTGACCCAAGTCGGGGAAGTTACTTCTGGAACGTGGCTATTGATGTTAAACAAAATGCTTTTGTAACATACGAACTAGATATGACAGGTAAAATTAATAAACAACCATAATTTTTTTAGTTGCTTCGGAAGCAATGGTTTGTTCATATTGTAAAGCCTTCGTAGACAAGATGAGTAAAGATGGGACTTAAGTATATTCAGAAAGAACTGTCTCATATAGCAGTTATCAGCGCTGTCTGAGGTACGTTTGTAGAGGCGCAAGGCTTGCGCCCCAGCGTTGATTTAAAATTGTTGTACCTTACTAGATTAAGAAACGCTATAAATTCCAAAGCTTTCTTGATCATAACAGCAAAAAATGACTTTCTTGGGGCGACCATTCTTTTGTAGTTGTTCATTGCATACCTTGACTGCAACCTCAGCAGCTAAAGCTTTAGGATATTTGTAAATACCAGTACTAATGCAAGGAAATGCCAAAGTACTAAACTCTTTATCTACAGCGATTTGCATACACTTACGGTAACAAGAATCCAGAAGTTCCGGTTCTCCGTAATCACCTCCTCGAAGAAACTCCGCGCCACCTCCGCGCCTCTCCGCGTTTCCCCTACGCTAAAATAAGACAACAAACTTAACACCCCCCCATGACAACCCTAGAAAAACTCACTTGGACATGGCAAAACCAAAAAATCTGCTACACCGTCATGGGTAGCGGACAACCCCTCCTCCTAGTGCATGGCTTCGGGGCTTCCATTGGACATTGGCGAAAAAATATCCCCATCCTCGCCGCCGCCGGCTATCGCGTCTACGCCTTAGACCTTCTAGGCTTTGGTGCTTCTGACAAACCCCCCTTAGATTACACAGTAGACATTTGGGTAGAATTGCTGCAAGATTTTTGGACACAGCATATTCAACAACCAACAGTCTTTGTTGGCAATTCCATTGGCGCACTTTTAAGCTTAATGGTAGTAGCAAAATACCCAGAAATCTCTGCCGGGGCGATTTTAATTAACTGTGCAGGTGGATTAAGCCATCGTCCGCAGGAATTAAACCCGCCACTAAGAATAGCGATGGGTGCTTTTAACAGATTAGTGCGATCGCCCATAACTGGCAAGTTTTTATTTGACCGCGTCCGCCAAAAATCCCAAATCCGCCGCAGTTTGTATCAAGTTTACCGCCACAAGGAAGCTGTCACAGATGAATTAGTAGATATACTGTATACTCCCGCGTGTGATCCTGGCGCACAGAAAGTTTTCGCCTCAATTTTGACTGCGCCTCCAGGTCCAACCCCCACAGAATTGTTACCTCAAGTTAAATGTCCGGTGTTGGTGATTTGGGGTGCTGATGACCCTTGGACACCGATTAGTGGGGTAAAGATTTTCCAGGAGGCGCGATATCAAGGTAAGCCGGTAAACATTGTCTCAATTCCCGGCGCTGGTCATTGTCCTCATGATGAGGTTCCGGACGTTGTGAATCGGGAAATTGTCGAGTGGTTAAAGGAAGCTAAGCTTTTTGGCTGAAGCGTGATTGGGTTAGCGATTGATCCGTTGCTGAATTCAACACTGGTTAGATTTTCAACGGATTGGTGATTCACAGTTTTGGGATTAAATACAGCTTGATTGTTGGACTCATTGGCATTTTTGGTCAAGAAGATGTTAGCAATTTGGATTATGGTCGTTACAATATCTATGAATGAGTTTTGAAGAGGAATTTTTAAGTCTTTTGTGATCTTTATGCTTGAATTTAATGTAGGCGCTGCTACACGGAGAATTGCGGAAATTACCAAGATGACAGCAATCGCAAAATGGTAGATTAGCTTCTGCATGGCGTTGTTAGTGAGAACATATCTCTAGACTAATGGTTTATGATTTAGATTTTTGTGTAAAAAGAGTTAGTTTATCTAAAATATATACGTGTTAACACAGAGTAAAGATTTTGGTTTTTCAACAGTACGATTGTTCTGCTAGCCCAGGTCAACGCTAAGATTATTAAGCAATGTTTCGCGCTGCCTCCATGTCTCAACCTGCTGCATCCTCCAACGGACATCACTCTAGCCCCAAAAACAATCAAAATACAATTCGCATTCGGGGTGCTAGGCAGCATAACCTGAAGAATATTGATCTGGAATTACCTCGCGATCGCTTGATTGTTTTTACTGGTGTTTCTGGGAGTGGTAAATCCTCCTTGGCATTTGATACGATCTTCGCAGAAGGACAACGTCGTTATGTAGAGTCCCTGAGTGCTTATGCACGCCAATTTTTAGGACAACTGGATAAACCAGATGTAGAAGCGATTGAGGGTTTAAGTCCGGCGATATCTATCGACCAAAAGTCTACTTCTCACAACCCGCGTTCGACTGTGGGGACGGTGACAGAGATTTATGACTATCTCCGGTTATTGTTTGGTCGGGCTGGTGAACCTCATTGTCCAATTTGCGATCGCTCAATTGCGCCTCAGACAATCGACGAAATGAGCGATCGCATTCTCGAATTACCCGACCGGACCCGATTTCAAATTCTAGCGCCCGTTGTACGTGGGAAAAAAGGCACTCATCGGAAACTTTTGTCGAGTTTAGCATCAGAAGGTTTTGTGCGCGTGCGGGTGAATGGTGAGGTGCGCGACCTTTCTGATTCGGTGGAGTTAGATAAAAATCATACTCACACCATTGAAATTGTTGTTGACCGCTTGGTGAAAAAAGACGGGATTCAAGAGCGTTTGGTTGATTCTCTCAACACTTGTTTGAAGCGCTCCGGTGGAATTGCGGTAATTGATTTAATAAAAGATACACCGGATGAAGCAGCCCAAGAAATGGTATTTTCCGAAAACTTCGCCTGTCCCGAACATGGCGCAGTCATGGAAGAACTTTCACCGCGATTGTTCTCCTTCAACTCACCTTATGGTGCTTGTGCTAGCTGTCATGGCTTGGGTAGTTTGAGAAGGTTCTCACCAGATTTGGTGATTCCTGATTGGCAAGCACCTGTATATGCAGCGATCGCTCCGTGGTCAGAAAAAGACAACTCCTATTATCTCTCTTTGCTTTACAATGTCGGTCAAGCTTGTGGCTTCGAGATTCAAAATTTATGGCGAGATTTGACAGAGGCGCAGCGACAGGTGCTATTGTATGGCGATGAAGCAACAGCTCCGCGAGAGCGAGATTTTAAAGGTGTAATTCCCATGCTGCAACGTCAGTATGAGGGTGGGTCGGAGTTAGTTAAGCAAAAGTTAGAACAATATTTGGTCGATCAACCATGTGAAGTGTGTCATGGTAAGCGGTTGAAACCAGAAGCACTAGCAGTGCGGTTGGGACAATACAAAATATTGGATTTCACCGCAGTCTCAATTCGTTCTTGCCAAGAAAGAGTTGACACCTTAAAATTGAGCGATCGCCAAGAGCAAATTGCCGACTTAGTATTACGAGAAATTCGCGCCCGGTTACAGTTTCTTTTAGATGTAGGTTTAGATTACCTGACTCTCGACCGTCCGGCGATGACACTTTCCGGTGGCGAAGCGCAGCGGATTCGCTTGGCGACGCAAATTGGTTCGGGTTTGACTGGTGTGTTGTATGTCTTAGATGAACCTAGTATTGGTTTACATCAACGGGATAACGGACGCTTATTACAAACTTTAAATCGGTTACGTGATTTAGGAAATACCTTAATTGTCGTTGAGCATGACGAAGAAACAATACGCGCCGCTGACTATTTAGTTGATATTGGACCAGGTGCAGGAATTCATGGTGGGAGAATCATTGTTCAAGGTGATTTTCAAGCCTTACTCGATTCTGAGGAGTCGCTAACAGGTGCTTATTTGTCTGGACGCCGGACGATTGCTACTCCAGCTTTACGCCGGGAAGGAAATGGACGCGCTTTAGTAATTGCCAATGCCTCCCGGAATAACTTAAAAAATATTGATGTCCAGATTCCTTTGGGTAAAATGGTTTGTGTCACAGGTGTCTCTGGAAGTGGCAAATCTACCCTAATTAACGAATTAGTTTACCCAGCACTCCAACACCACCTGACCAAGAAAGTTCCATTACCCAGAGGTTTAACCGAAGTTCAGGGGTTGAATGCAGTTGATAAAGCAATTGTGATTGACCAGTCACCGATTGGACGCACACCACGTTCTAATCCTGCTACTTATACAGGTGTTTTTGACGGGATACGAGATGTCTTCACCGAAACCATCGAAGCCAAAGCCAGAGGTTATAAACCAGGACAATTTTCATTCAATGTCAAAGGTGGACGTTGCGAAGCTTGTAGCGGACAGGGTGTGAATGTCATTGAAATGAATTTTCTCCCAGATGTCTACGTGCAGTGTGAAGTCTGCAAAGGTGCGCGATATAACCGGGAAACTTTACAGGTGAAGTACAAAGGAAAGTCGATTTCCGACGTTTTGAATATGACAGTGGAAGAAGGTTTAGACTTTTTCCAAAATATTCCCAAAGCCGTCACTCGCTTGCAAACTTTGGTAGATGTCGGCTTAGGTTATGTACAACTTGGACAACCGGCGACGACTTTATCTGGTGGTGAAGCGCAGCGGGTAAAATTAGCGACAGAACTATCTCGGCGGGCGACCGGGAAGACTTTGTATTTAATTGATGAACCAACCACAGGTTTATCTTTTTATGATGTTCACAAATTGTTAGATGTGTTGCAACGTTTGGTAGATAAAGGCAATTCAATTTTAGTTATTGAACACAATTTAGATGTGATTCGTTGTTGTGATTGGGTAATCGATATGGGACCAGAAGGTGGTGACAAAGGTGGGGAGGTGATTGCTGTAGGTACGCCGGAGCAAGTAGCGGCGAATCCAAGGTCTTATACTGGACAATACTTAAAGCAAGTGTTAAAACAGTATCCGGCAAAAGCAACTACTGCGAAAAGTCAAGGTAAATAATTACGCATCCCGATTGACTAAATAGCCATCTTCCATGTAAATAATCTGGTCGGCAAGATCGAGAATGCGATTGTCATGGGTTACCAGCAGAATCGTACATCCTTGTTCTTTCGCCAGTTGCTCCATAATTTCTACCACATCTCGTCCCGATTTCTTATCTAGTGCCGCCGTTGGTTCATCAGCTAGAATAATTTTCGGCTGGCTGACTAAAGCACGGGCGATTGCTACCCGCTGTTTTTGTCCACCCGATAAATCGCTGGGATAGTAGTCCAGACGATGGTCTAAACCGACTGCGGTCAAAATATGCCGGATGCGCGTATCGGCTTCGGAAGCTGTGACATCATGGATTTCCAACGCCATCTCCACATTTTGATAAACTGTGAGAAAGTTCAAGAGGTTGTGGGCTTGAAAAATATAGCCCACGTTGCGACGGGCTAAGGTCATCTGCTCTTTACTTGCCTTAGATAATTCGCAGCCTAAGATGCTGAGACTTCCGGCTTGAACCGATCGCAAACTTCCAATCAGCGTTAACAACGTGGTCTTACCAGAACCCGATGGTCCTGTCATAATAATAATCTCGCCCCGAGCAATTTGCAGATTAATATCAAATAAGACCTGTTTTTGCAGTGAGCCTTGACCATAGTAATGATTCAAATTAGTTATGGAGATTGCCGGTTTAGCGGGAGCAATGACGGACATTTCTGGCGATTTAGACATCTTTACCTCTTAGAAAATATCAGCAGGGTCGGCAGTTTGGAGCTTACGCACGGCTATTGCCGCAGAGGATGAACTCATGATGGCGGTGAGGATAAAAACAAACACAACCCGCCCTAAATCCATTGCCATTGGTAGCATTGTGGCAATATTGGTAATGCGATAGATAGCCAAAGCGATCGCTACACCGGGAATGAACGCCAGTGCTGCCAGAATCAGCGACTCTTGAAAAACGACGATGAGCAGATAGCGATCGCGAAATCCCATCGCCTTGAGCGTGGCATATTCAGGCAAATGATCCGTCACATCGCTGTAGAGAATCTGATAAACAATCACCGCACCCACAATAAAAGCAATCACCACACCCAAATCAAAGGTATAACCTACAGGAGTACTGGCATTCCAAAAGGCGACTTCTGCTTTTGCATAATCATCTCTCGTCATAACTTTGACATCATTGGGCAAACGCGATCGCATCTCGGCCAAAACCGCTGGGACATTTGCACCAGGCTTCAATTTGATGAGTCCGACATCAATCAAACCACTTCGACGAAAATTAGCCATGCGTAAAAAGTTGACATCACTCGTCACCAAATAGGCATTGATGCCAAATGTCGGGCTGAGTTTGAACAATCCCCGGACTTGGACTTGACGTTCATTGATTTCGGTTGTGATTGATTCCCCCGCCTGAAACTGTCTCGCAATTGAACCAAATTCTGGACGAGAGTTGGAATTAAACAGAACTGTATCTGGTTCGCGCAGTTTCTCACGGTTGGCTTCTACCCCAGGAACATTCATCACCCGATGTTCTGGGTTGATGCCGATTGCATAGATGTCCCAAATTTCTTTGTTTTTCGGATTTCGCCACTGAAGCGTGTTGAGATAGATTGGACTAACAGATGCAACACCCGTGATGCCTGCTGCCTGATAGAGTCGGCGTTCTGTAAAACGATCCAGAGAAATAAGCGATCGCGATCGCCCACTCAACATGACAATTTCACCGTTCAGGCTGTTGTGAAACTCCACAGCGCTACTAAACAAAGCGCCTCGAAAGCCCATTTGTAAAAACATCAACACGTCAGCAAAGCTAATACCGGCGATCGCTACTATCAAACGCACCCGTTCTTTCCGTAACTGTAGCCAGGATAGAAATAGCGGCTTCTTTTTCTGAGTCATTTTATTTCCTCAAGATTTGACATCAAGTGATACTTGAACACTCAAATTTGTTAAACCTGAAACCCTACGGCTAGATGGCTCATCCAATCGCACTTTCACTTCCACCACCCGTGCATCAAACTTAGCCGCCGGATCGGTGTTTAGGACATCTTGTTTGTTAATCTCTAGCCCAACTTCCACAACCTTGCCGCGTAGCACATCTGGAAAGGCGTTGTTCTTGCTGGTCACAGTTGCAGTTTGCCCGGAGCGAATGCGGCTGACATCCAATTCGTAAACTTCTGCCACTGCTACCATTGTCTGAGTCTGCCCCAAGCTAATGATGCCTTGAGTTCCAACCAACTCTCCAGGACGAGTGTGGATTTTGAGAACTTGTCCATCCTGAGGCGATCGCACTTTTGCCAAGTCCAATTCCGCCTGTGCCCGTGCCTGGGTTGCCTGTGCTTGAGCCACCAGCTTGAGCACCACATTTACATCTACCGGACGCACCTCTGCAATTTGATTGAGCGTGGCTTGGGCTTGAGCTACCTGCTTCTGCCGAGATAACTGAATCCGGCTCAAATTAGCCTGCGCCTCGTTTAGCTGTTGCCGCACCGTATCAGCAGTTAATTGCTTCCCATCCCGCATTGAAGCAGAGACGGCTCCATCGGTATAAAGCCTTTGATAGCGCCGAGCTTCGAGTTCTGCATTGCGAAGTTCTGCTTGCAGACGGGCGATCATGGCTTTCTGGGCGATCGTTTCAGTTTGTAATTCCACTTGTTGAAGATCAACTACTTGCGCCTGTGCGCGAATTTCTCCCGACTTTGCACCTGCTTCTACCTGCCCTAATCGAGCTTGGGCGACCCTCAACTGCTCTTGTGCCTCCTGCAAAGCCGCCTGCCGACGCTGATAAGTATCTAGAACTGCAATGACTTGTCCTTTACGAATCTGTTGACCGTGACTCACTTTGAGAGCTTCCACTCGCGCACCCTCTGAGGAAGTGGGCGCAAACACATGAATGACCTCACCCTCTGGCTCCAATCGCCCCAGAGCAGATACTGTTTCAACTATAGGCGCAGTAGCCGCGATCGTCGTCGGGTGCTCAACTGGACGACTCAACCACACTCGATAAGCAACCCCACTGCCCATCAGCAGGAGGCAACCAATCCCCAGCGCCCCTAAGTGAGGCTTTGGCCATTTAACTCCCCAATTCATATTATTCATGTATAACCCCATTTTTTGTACTCAAAAACTTGAATACAATACTCAAGGTATACTCAACATATTGAATTCGTCAAGTAGAGTTTTTGCTTATGGCACTCAAGCACACCATCCTGGCATTTCTATCTCGTCAGCCAATGAGCGGCTATGACGTTGCCAAAGAGTTTGCTGAGGGATTTGGCAGTTGCTTTTGGAAAGCAAGTCAGCAGCAAGTTTATGCCGAACTGACAAAGCTAGAGCAGCAGGGTAACGTGATCTATGAGGCGATTCCCCAACCGGGACGACTCGACAAAAAAATCTATTCCATCACCGATCAAGGGCAGCAAGAACTGCTTGATTGGTTAGCAAAACCCTGTGAACCCGCCGCCATCCGCGAAGATTTGGGTGTGATGGGGTTGGCGGGTCATCTCGTTCCATCTCAAGTGGTAATCCGCGAAATTGAACGACGGCGACAATTACACTTTGAAATGGTGCAACATGTCAAGAAATTAGATGAGCATTTTTCCCAGCATCTCGATTCGCTAGACTTGAAGGATGTCTATATGCACTTAGTCATTCGTCGAGGCATTCGGTATCAAGAAGAGTGGGTAGCATGGTGTGACGAGGCGATTCAGGCGATCGGGCAAACTGTGAAAAAGCAAGGAGAGTGATTTTTTTGCATCTACTTTTGCTGATCAATTTTTTGCACTTCTTCAGGAGATAACTTGACCTCCACAGCCTTGACCGAATCTTCAATGCTAGAAACTTGACTCGCACCAGGAATCGGTAGTATACAAGGTGATTTGGCACGCAACCATTCTAAGACAATGCAATACACAGAGACGCCTTTTTCTTTAGCTAACTGGGCTATTGCTTTAATTTCTGTCAATTTCTGATGGCGGCTACCACCACCAAATGGACTCCAAGGCAGAAATGTCAATTTTTCCTGTTCACAATACTTTAATACACCATCAGTTTCCGGCGATCGCACCCAAGGACTATACTGATTCTGTACCGAGACAATATCCACTACATCACGGGCACGCTGAATCTGTTCTACGGAAAAGTTGGAAACTCCGACAAAGCGAATCATCCCGGCATCTACGGCTTCTTTTGCCGCTGCTAAGGATGCCTCAATTTTATAGTTCGGATCGGGTGCATGATACTGCCACAGATCAATGGGTTTTCCTCCAATCTCAAAACTTGTGCGGATTGTTTCCCGCAAATGGTCAGGGTTACCGTTGCGCGTCCAGTTCCCGCCAAACCGCATTAGTCCGCCTTTAGTAGCGACCACAACATGGCTGACATCTCCATTGTAAGTCGAGATGGCTTTGTGAATTAATCGCTCATTGTGATGCTTGTCTGATTCATCCTTGCAATAAGAGTCGGCGGTGTCGATGAAGGTGATACCCAATTCTAAAGCACGATGAATCACATTGATTGACTGCGATTCCTCCGGGCGATCGCGCAATGACATCGGCATCCCTCCCATCCCAATCGCGCTGACATCGACACCCGTTTTCCCTAACTGTATAGTTTCCATACTTCTATCTCAACGAACACAAATACCAGATGCTCAAATTTTTAAGGCAGTATCATCCACCTTAAGGTTTAAAGTATTTAACGCATACACTTACCCATGTTACACAAACAGTAACAAAAGGAGGTTAAAATTTTGGCATCAGCCATACTGAAATTAACTGAAAAATCTGAGGGATATCTTAAGTGTTGCCAAAGAACTCAGTAATGTGCGGCAATCGATTGAGCAAATTGACGCCCAATCGAAAAGTTTACAAAATCAAGTTGCTTACTCCGCGATCGCTTTGAATCTGGAAGCAGCAGTTTCTAGTAGTAGCGCTAATTTAGGAACTCAAATTCAGGAAACCTAGAAGCAATCTACCCATTCTTTTGGTGAACTAACTTTTAGCTTACTCCAATTGGGTATTTGGCTCATGGTTTACAGTCCTTACTTCGTGCTTTTAGCCGCTGCTGGTTATGGCTTTAAGCGCTGGCGGCGTCGCACATCCACACCCTAGGAGTTCTCCTCATCACCATTACTACTCGCTACAATTAAAGATATTTTTACTTTTTACTGACTATGAATCAGCGATTAGTCGATTCGATTCTCCAAGTAATTGAGGCGCTTTCCCTAGAAGAAAGAGAATTGTTGGAAAGCCGTCTTAAAGTCAGTGCTGTCCAGAAGACACCAGGAATTTGTGGAGGTCATGCTCGGATTCGTAATACGCGTATCCCTGTGTGGACATTGGTTTCATTTCGGCATCAGGGGGCTGATGAGACGGAGCTACTCAGAAACTATCCCAGCCTTATGCCTCAAGACCTCATAGCAGCTTGGGACTATTACGAACAGCACCGCTCAGAGATCGATCTCACAATCACTGCCCAAAACGAGAACCAGATTGATGGTTAAACTGTATTCTAATGAGAACTTTCCTCTGGACATTGTTCGTCATCTGCGACAGCTTGAGTATGATGTACTTACCTCTTATGAAGCAGGACAAGCAAATCAAGGGATTCCCGATGATGAGGTTTTAGCTTTTGCAACTCAGGATGAGAGGATTCTGATCACACTCAATCGCGATGATTTCATTGCACTCCATCGGAGCGGAATGCCTCATGCAGGCATCATCATCTGTAAAGAAGATCGGGACTACCTTGGACAGGCTCAAATATTACATACATATCTGAGTCAGAATCCTGACGGGGCAAATCGACTAATTCGGATTAAAAAGCAGAATCAACCTAAATCAAGCATCCAAGTTTTTGTCCACGAGGAGTATAAGAGATAGTTATGTACATTTGAAATAAATAATGAAAGAGCTTCAAAACATTCTTTCCGCTTTTAAGCAAATTCAAGATGATGGTCATCTAGCGGCTCTAGCAACTGTCGTCAAAACCAATGGGTCTGTTTATCGTCGTCCTGGTGCTCGGATGCTGCTGACGGAAGCAGGACAAATGATTGGCTGTGTGAGCGGTGGGTGTTTAGAAAGCGATGTGTTTGAAAAAGCACAACCGTTGATGTTTGAACATGGCGAACCTGTAGTTGTAGAATATGATACTAGTGCTAGCGACGATATCATGTGGGGATTTGGTCTTGGTTGCAATGGCGTAGTTCAAGTACTAATTGAGCCGCTCACAACCTCTGACGCTAAACAACAGCTAGATTTTATTGCCGAATGTCTGTACGCTCATCAGCCGGGGGTCATGGCTACAGTATTTAAGGCAACTGGGACTAAAGTAGCATCTCGATTGCTTCTGAAGCCAGATGGTACTGTAATCAATGGTATTGAAGACCAGTTGCTTGCCCAACAGGTTTTTGTAGATGCCCAACAGACACTCCTTCAACTCATATCTTGCACCTAACCGTATAAACCAGGAAAAGGCAAATCTGTATAACAAATTGAGACACTAACAGAATAGTTTAATCTCAGTAGTAATAAGTAAATAATACAACAATCAATACTGTATTATT
>Ga0209512_1003156_pt1 | contig 16077 bp, 18 predicted proteins | sample frozenSSSSmetaG_FD_184142 | JGI IMG/M metagenome (GOLD analysis project Ga0209512, IMG submission 184142) | Glacier valley bacterial and archeal communities from Borup Fiord, Nunavut, Canada, to study Microbial Dark Matter (Phase II) -... | ecosystem: Environmental > Aquatic > Freshwater > Ice >... | reverse complement strand
TTGATTTTTAATACTTTCTTTCGGAAATCTACTGAATATGTCATCAACTCTAATTCTTTCTTTTTGAACTCTTATTATCATTTCTCTCACTCGTTGTCTTGTTCTTTTTATACTGTTCTAGCTATAACTTGGCTGTATTTAGCTAGAGCCTCTATGCCTTTCAGGTCAGTTGCGGTAATCCAAACTTGTAAGCTCGCGCTTTTGAAAAAGTTAATCAAATAATCTTTTCGCTTGTCATCGAGATGGACGAATATTTCATCAAGTAATAATATCGGCTTTGCTTGAGTATCACGTATTCCGGCATTGACTTGCGCTAAGATTATTGAAATTAACATTGCCTTTTGCTCACCTGTCGAGCAAAACTTGGCAAACTTATTTTTCTCGCGGTGCGTAACTAGCAGATCACTCCTGTGTACGCCGAAGTTTGTTCGTTTTGAAAATTTGTCTTTCAGTCGTGCGTTGCTTAGTTCATCTTGAATGTACCCGTTGATCTCTGCTGAACTTGCGTTTTGCATTTTTGCTTCGACTGCGCCGTCCGCTTTAAGTATGGCTTTTGGAAAATCACTGTCAAGTTCATCGATCGCTGCTTGCATTTTATCAATAGTGTCTAACCGTAACTCAGCTATTTGACTTGAAACCCCTGCGATTTTTTCCTCTAAAACTTTCAGCCAGTCCTGGTTCCACGCATCATGTTGTAATAATTTTGCACGCTCATGAATATAATATTCGTACTCATTGATTTTGACCGCGTGACGTGGATAGAAATTATAAACCATTCGGTCTAAGAATTTACGCCGGTGACTTGCGCCCTCATAAAAAATATTTTCCATTTGAGGAGTTAGCCAGATAATATTAATAAACCGAGAAAGTTCACTGCTAGAGATTTTTGAGTTGTTGAAAGAAATAGTTCTTTTTGCGGATTCTTTTGTGTAATCAGACGTAAGCTGAGCTACACCAAGTTTGCTTGCAAATACGCTTGTTGCTTGCCAATTGTCGCACCCTGCTCTGCATATCTCTTCAAACTTAGCGCCCCGCAGACCCTTACCTGGATAAAATAATGATATGGATTCCAAGATATTAGTTTTACCGATTCCATTGTCCCCAATAAGAATTACGGGGCCTTTTGAACATTTAAGTTCAAAGTGCTCAAAGTTGCGGTAATTTTGGAGACTCAGTTTCTCAAGGTAAATATCTTGCATATCCGGTAAGTTATAAATCAAAAAACTTGTTGTGAAATTTTGGCAAGCTTTGATAATTCAAACAAAAATATCAATCGACCATTAGTTGACCGGACTTTAATTTCAGCTTTACCGATTTCAAGGTTCTCGGGCTTGCTTCAATTACTTCGAGCTCAACATTTTCAGCAATGTCTATCTTGGTGCCTGGTGGTGGCACGCTACCTGCTTTTGCAAGCACTAGACCCCCTATCGTATCAAAATCATCATCTTCCACTTTCAAGCGCACACCTAGGATTTTCTCTAGATCTTCGACTTCCACTCTACTGTTTGACAAGATAGTAGTTGAATTGATGATTTTGTAATTATCGCTCTCTAATTTCTCATCATGTTCGTCGTCGATTCGTCCAAATATTTCTTCCATAATATCTTCAATGGTCACCATGCCGTCAGTGCCGCCGTACTCATCAACTACAATAGCAATATGAGTGCGCTTGCGCTGCATTTCACTAAGCAAGTCTAGCAACTTCATTGACGGGGCAGATATAATGGGCTTGCGAATTAATTTCTTTAAATTGAAATTTTCTTCCCTTGCAAGGACTTTAAATAGATCCTTAATATGGAGGAATCCTATTATATTATCTAAAGTATCATTATAGACGAGCATCCTGGTATGGGAAAATTTGATAACCATCTGATTGATATCGTCTAGTCTAGTATTATCCCGCACTGCTATGATATCTGCTCTTGGAATCATCACGTCCTCGACAGTCTTATCACCGAATTCTTGGAAATTTGTAAAAATCATCTCTTCCTGTGAAGGCTTGTCATGAGAAGTTGGCTGTAACTTCCGGAGGAAAGTTTGCAGATTAAGTGACTTAAAGCTACTAAATAATTGCGATAAAATATTTACACGATTTTTACTCGAGTTTTTACCTTGAGTTTCCTTTGAAAGGCTACTGGGATAGTCATCATTTTTTTTCTGGCTTTTTCGCATAGTTCAATTTATTTAGTTAATATATATTGGTAATATTAAAAGTCTTTAAGATTTTGATCTCCAGCCCTTCCATAATATTTGCATCTTCCGCGTTTTGGTGATCAAAGCCAATTAAATGTAAGATACTATGCACAAGAAGGTGGATAAAATGATCCTGAAAAGTTTTATCTGCTGCTATAGCTTCGCTTATTATAGTTTCATAACCGAATGCTATGTCACCTAAATACATATAATTTAAATCAAGCTTAAATTCAAGTAATGCTTGCGGGTTTAACTCTATATCAGGAAAAGATAATACATTTGTGGGTTTTTGCTTGTGTCTGAACTCACCATTGAGCAATTGCATTCTATCATCATCTGTGAGTAAAATTGATAATTCAAATTTTTTAAGCTCCTTGAAACATTCAAATTCGCTTAAAACATTTTTAGCAACTTTTTTGATCAAGGTTTTATTTATAGCTTTAAGGCTGTTCCAACTTGAAGAGTCTTTCGCAATCTCGACAATAATTTGCATAAATTATTTAAAAATTTCTGTTAGAGATATTATTTATTAGTGATATTATATATGGACTTTATTTATATGCTACTTGAAAACAGCTATAGATATTTTTTTAATCACCTGATTATTGTTGGCATATGGCTGAAGGCGAAGATCAAGATGAAGATTCCAAAACGGAAGACCCTTCGCAGAAAAAGTTAGACGAAGCCCTGCAAAAAGGGCAAGTTGTTAATTCCAAAGAAGTTAACAGCTTCCTTATGCTTTTTTTTCTTACTTTAGTTGTGATTTGGATTATCCCCCATACTTTAAGCTTGTCTATCTCTACTCTCAGATATCTAATTGAAAATGCTGGGAATATTAAAGTTGACCAAGGGATGATGGGGATTGTAGTCCCTAAAGTTTTCAATAAGTTTATACTTTATGTAAGCCCGATCTTTGGGATGGTCGTTGTTGTTGCACTGCTTTCCTCATATATCCAGCATGGTGAGTTTATATTCACCGGCGAACAATTGATGCCTAAACTCTCCCGAATCTCAGTAGTCAAAGGTTTTAAAAGATTATTTTCTAAAAAAAGCTTTGTAGAGTTTTTAAAGAGCTTTTTTAAAGTGTCACTAGTCGGTAGCTTCATATATATGGTCATCACGCAGGACGTAAGAGAACTCAGCCAGTATCAGAACCTGTCACTTGGCGGGATATTGATTCATATGAAGCTTATAATCAGCCACATATTAATATGCGTGTGTCTGCTGATGTCGGTGATTGCTGCTATGGACTTCTTTTACCAGAAATATGAGCATTTCACGTCATTAAAAATGACCAAGCATGAGCAAAAAGAAGAATATAAACAGATGGAAGGCAGTCCTGAAATCAAGCAAAAACTGCGGGCTCTTCGCAGAGATCAAGCACAAAAAAGAATCAAGCAAACTGTGCCAAAAGCCACAGTTATTATTACCAACCCTGAACATTTCGCAGTAGCTCTCCAGTATGAGCAAGGAGCCATGAAAGCACCAGTGCTTGTTGCAAAAGGGCTTGATATAATAGCTCAAAAAATCAAGGAAATAGCTCAAGAAAATAGAATTCCTATTATAGAGAATCCACCACTTGCAAGAGCATTATACAAGCAAGTAAAAGTTAACGAAGAAATACCCGTTGAACATTACAAGGCCGTTGCAAAAATTATCGGCTACGTGATGTCCATGAAAAACAAGAAAAAGGCAAATTAATTAAATGATTAAAATAGCACCATCAATATTATCGGCAGATTTTGCAAATCTAGAGAGAGAAATTAAAGACCTCGAGCAGGCAGGTGCTGATATGATCCACATCGATGTGATGGATGGTCATTTTGTGCCTAACCTAACGTTCGGACCTCCAGTGATCAAAGCCATCCGGAAATTTACAAACCTCCCATTTGATGCCCATTTAATGATCAACCACCCTGAGAATTCTTTCAAGCAATACGTAGACGCAGGAGCAGATATTATAACTGTCCATCCTGAATCAACAGTTCATATCGACCTGCTGCTAGCAAATATTAAAAAAGCAGGTGTAAAAGCAGGAGTTTCTTTATTACCTTCAAGTCCGGAGAGCGCAGTAAATTATTACCTAGATAAAATTGACTTAATTTTAGTAATGAGCGTTAGTCCAGGCTTTGGCGGGCAAGAATTTATGTCTTCGCAGCTCAGCAAGATTGAAAAACTAGCTGCTTTAGTAAAATCGACCGGCAGAGAAATCACTCTAGCAGTTGACGGTGGCATTAATGAAGCGACTGCCAAGAAATGTATTGCAGCAGGGGCTGACCAGCTAGTTGCTGGTAGTTTTATTTTCAAAACTAATAATTACAAAGAAAATATTGCTAGATTAAAAGAAGCTTGAAATCGTTGTAAATTTTAATCTTGCTTGAAGTACCTTTAGTTAAACCTATAGCTTTACCTGCTATTATCTTTTGAATCCAGATAATTTTTGATCAAAGGTAGCGTAAGGTTTTTCTTATTTGACAGGCTAAACTCGTTTATCTCCCTTATAAAATTTATAATTTCATTGAACTTGCGAGGAAGGTGTGACAATAGATAATTCTGTACCTGCATGGATGACCTTATTGAGGCTTGAGAGAATAACTTAAACAGAAAAATTTTAAGTAGATCATCATCAGGGGCTTCAATTTTTACTGTTGCAATTGAGTTAATACGTGACCCGATATCTTTCAATGAAAAATTATTATGCTCGCGTGCGGTAGTCAGTAGTAAATACTTGCCGCTCTCATGGATTGCATTAAAATAATGCAGCAATAGTTCTTCGTCCCACTGCTCAATATCCTCAATAATAAATGACGAGTGCTCCTCGATGACAGTGGATTTGAAATCTTCATTTTTTCTAAGCAAACAGCCTTGTGATCTACCTTGCCAAATTCTTGCTAAATAAGTTTTACCAGATGACTCAGGCCCCTTAAGGAGCAAAGAATTTGCGTACGGTAAATGCCCCCAAGTTATGGGCCAGTTATCTATAGCGTTATAAGCCTGCTCATTTGAAGAAGATAAAATGAAATCATCTAAATGATATAGTTCATGCGGGTTTAATGGTAAAATATACTGGTTGATATTCATACTTCTAGTGCAAGGGTTACAATATAATAATCGGCTTTTAAATAAGCTTCAGTAAAAGCTGTAATGATTAGTTTTTATAGATCTGGCTAGACTTATAGTAATCAATACCATAACCAATTAGAACCTTTATAATTCCTGCAATCGGAATTGCAAAAAATATTCCAATAAAGCCAAATAAACTACCTATAGCAAGCACAGCAAACATTATCCACAATGGATGCAAACCTATTCTATCACCAATGATTTTGGGAGTTAAAAAATAGTTCTCCATTAGGTAGCCAACTACATATAAAATTAAAATGGCCCCAAGTTTTGCGCTGTAGCCAAATGAGAAATAACCCACAATCATAGCTAGTGAAAAAGCAATAAAAGTGCCAATGAATGGTACAATAATTAAGAACCCGGACAAAATACCAAGTAGCAACCCAAGGTCAACCCCAATTATTGAAAGCCCTATTCCATAATATGCAGATAAAATCAAACAGACGTTAAATTGTCCCCTGATGTAAGCTGACAGTAGATCATTGATGGAAGTTAGAATTTCGCGGATTTTATTTCTTTCCTGATATGGTATTAGATCATTTAGGCTCCGGGTAATTTTAGGCCAATCCTTTAATAAATATAATAAGATTATCGGCACAAGCAGTATTACTACAAAAATATTTATGGTAGCCATAGTATAATCCCAGACATTGTTGAAGATGCACGAGATTATAGCAAATGTCCCGTTAACTATTGATTGAATTGAGTCTTTTACTTTCTCGGCAATCTTTGGGTCAATTGACTGAATTTTAGCTGTAACTTGCGGTACTAATTCAGTTTGAATATAATTTTTGTATGCCGGGATCTTAGCTATTAATATAGAAATTTGATTATATATAGCAGGCGTTAATATGAGTAATGCTAGCGAAAAAACACTTAAGAAAATAATGAATATTACAATAGCTACTAAATTTCTAGGTAAGCCATATTTCCTGCAAATGTTTGAGACAAGAGGGCTTAACATATAAGCAAAAACAAATGCAATAAAGAAAGGTACTAAAGGTTTTGAAAGCAGCATCAATAATGCTATCGCTAATGCTGCAATGCTGCTCCAGAAAATTGCTCTAGTCAAAGCTTACCCGCCTTTTTTAACATCTATTAGATTATATAGATTTCCATATATTCTAAAACTTAAACCGTTTTGATAAAATCCTTCGGCAATTTCAGCTTCATTTTTTGAAGTTGTAACGACTACTTTATATTTATTATCATAATCGTGATTTATTACGAAACTTTCAATTTCTTTAACATTTTGAAGTTTACTTCTGATAGATTCAAGTTCATCTTCATCAAATACTTCAACATTGAGCATAATAGTCCGCACACTTGCATCTTGCCCGCTTAAAGTTGTTTTATCTTCAATCTCTAAAGCTTTTTCAACATAATCTATACCACCCTTAAGCTTACCGCTATTTCTGACTATTTGAGCTATAACATCTTCCATAATCAGAGGAATTTCTTCTTGATTTTCAATCGGGTATTCATTACTTGAAAGTTTTTTATCTTGATCCTGACCTATGATTATTGAATTAACTACCATCACCGCTTCGCCGTTATTAACATCTGTGAAATATTCACAAACAAGTAGCATCACTTTTTTGAATAGAACATTTTGGAAAGCTTCTAAATAATCATCATATGAATAACTGAATATATTTTGTTCATTTAATATTTTGCTAAGAGCTCTTGAAGCTTTTGGATAAAACAGCCTATGTTGTTCGAGTACACTACGCTCAGCTGCCCATAATTTATTCCAACTTTGATTTTCGTCCCAAATATTTAAAATCTTTCGTTGCTTGAATATTGGTAAAATTAGATATTCATAGAATTTCTCATCAACAACGTGGTTACCGTAAGTAAGCAAAACCTTATTTAAGGCACCAAGATCATATTTATAATTGACTGTAGCACTATAGCTTTCAGTAGCTTCAACCTCATTTATGATTGAAGATATTGTAAACACTTCTTTCATACGGGAATAGCTGATTTTTTCAATATCAGTATGATTTATTCCGATTTTATCAGCTAAAATAAGCAAAGCCCGGTACATACCTTTTTCATGAGCTTTGATTCTTGCCTCATACTTATTATTCCCTTGAGCTTCAATATAGATGTCGCTAAGCTCAAGTCTATTTTGAGCTAGCGCAGCAGAATTAGAACAAACAAGAACTAAAATTAGAATAAATATTTTTTTCATCAATCTGGTTTCTTTGAAACTTTAACTATTGCAGGTCTTAGTAATCTATCTTTGATTTTGTAACCAACCTGCATTACTTCAACTATACTATCTTCATTATATTCATCTGTCACTATTTGTGATATAGCGTGATGAAGATTATAGTCAAATTTTTCTCCTGGAGCTGGTTCTATGGCTTGAAGACCATTCTTTTTTAACACGGATTCAAATTCATTCTTGGTCATTTCAACGCCTGAAATGATATTTTTAACCAGCTCGTCTTGGTGCTCCGGCTTATGTTCCAGCGCTCTTTTGAGGTTATCGATTACCCCAAGTAAATCTTTGGCAAAATTAGTATTTGCATAATCTTTTGCTTCCTGAGCAATTTTCTCATAACGCTTGCGGATGTTTTCCGTCTCAGCTGATATTCTTAAGATTTTATCTTCTAGCGCTTGCACATACTCTTTTAAGCTGCTTAATTCTTCAAGTCTGTTGTTTTCATCAACAGGTTGACCCGCTTGTTCTTCTACAGCATCCTCACTAGAAGCTAGAAGTTCTTTAGGTTCGTCTTCATTTAGCAATTTATCTTCATTTTCCATTGTGGTCCTATCATTTTTATTGTAAAAAACTATTTTTCTAACATATAGTGCTATTGATATCAATTTCAAGTGATTTAACTTAATAAGTAAGAGTAATGAGACCGTCAAAGAGAAAAAATAATCAAATAAGACCAGTGACTATCGAGACTGCAAGCATGCTTAATGCTACTGGATCATGTTTGATAAAATGCGGCAACACTCACGTCATGTGTAGCGCAACTGTTGAAAATACAGTGCCCTCCTTTTTAAGAGGTCAAGGGCAAGGATGGATTACTGCCGAGTACGGGATGCTCCCAGGGTCTACTAACGGGCGTATTAAAAGAGAATCAGTTCAAGGTAAGCAAACAGGCAGATCGCAGGAAATTCAAAGATTGATCGGCAGGTCCTTACGTGCTTGCATAGATTTAAAGGCCCTCGGAGAGAGACAAATCATTATAGATTGCGATGTTATCAATGCAGATGGTGGTACAAGAACTACCGCAATAACAGGGGGATATATCGCTCTTCAATTAGCAATAAGAGCTTTAATGAATAGAAGACTTATTAAAGTAAACCCACTGATTACTCAGGTTGCGGCTATCTCTTGCGGGATATATAAAGGGCAAGCTGTTGCAGATCTAGACTATCTTGAAGATTGCGATGCTGATGTGGACGCGAATTTTATTTTTGCAGGTACCGGTCACATCATTGAAGTTCAGGCTTGCGCTGAAAAAGTTCCTTTCTCAGATGAGCAATTAGTTGAGATGTTAGGCCTTGCAAAACTTGCAGCAAGTGAATTGTTTAAAATTCAAAATCAAGCATTGCTTGGAGTGTAAATAAGCTCGCAAATCTTGAAGCTAATTTGTGACCAGCATGATATATATTTTTTATGTTTCAAATTTATTGCTGCTGGTACTTTTCAATTAAAGCAATTAGCTGGTTGATAGTATAGGGTTTGGGGATAAACTCTTTAGCACCTAAATGCTTTGCTTTTTCAATTTCAAAATTATTGCTGATTCCTGAGTGAATAATAACTGCAATATTATGTTTCTCTAAAATATCTTTAAGAGCAATTAGTACTTCATAGCCACTAATATCATTCATCATTAAATCAAGTAAAATAATTTTATATTTCTCAGGATTTTCTTGAATTAATTTAATAGCATCGGTACCATTTTCCACAGCATCAGCCTTGTAGCCATGTACTCGCAATGCAAGTTCGGTAGCTTTGAGCACTATTTGGTCATCATCTATCAGTAATATCTTAGCTTCCCTTAAGTTCATTTTATTCCTTCATCAAACATTGTGTTAGTAGTTTAATTTTTTTAGTCCTTAAGCAACACTCGTAAGTATTGGCAGCCACAGGTTTTTTTAATTTCTCTAATAACAGATTATTAATCTTATAAAGCTTAATAATTAATTAAGTGTTTATGAAAATAATTAAATTACAAATCTAGTCAAGAATTATTATTACTGGTTGCTAAAAAATTTCAGAAAACTACCCTGAATTGGTGTAAAGAATATTTATGTCTTGAATGTTTAAATTGTGAATAATTTTTTGACAAACATTAGCGTTAAATCATCGTCAAGGATAATTTTTTCGCCATATTGCACTTGCTTGTTGTTATAACTAATGCCGTTTCCGTCAGGTTTGTAATCCATTTTTATGTAGAGATTTTGGGCCATCCCATAATCTGCGTACAAACCTACACCTATTCCGATATTTGGATATTTTTTGCTGTGAGCTTGCTCTTCAAATCCTTGAATCAGAATGGTTGCTATGTTTTTTCTTCTAAATTCAGGTAAAACATTTAAATCTTTTATTTCCGGTATGTTGTTTTGAGCAAAATAATGATAATCAGATTGCCATTTCAAGGTTGCGTAACCAGCAAACTTATTTTTAAAAAAAGCGAGTTTTATGTCTCTTTGATTTTGCTCTTGCTCGCGCAAGTAATTTTCAAAAATGCTAGCCTGCTTATGCCAGTTAACATTTACAAAACTTTCCACGACTAGGCCGACATCATCGAAGGTCATTGAGCGGAGAATAATCTTGTCATCAAAATCGCGCAAACCTTCTGCTGCCTTGGCCTTGTGCCATAATTCAAGCAATAATTCGGTAGGCTGGCCTTTTAAAGATTCATAACCTTGCGCTTTTGCAAAATATTTGACAGAATCCATACGGTTTTGAAATTTTCTGTGAGTTGCACTTAACGTCTCTTCAACATTAATTTTTGCAAAATTACACATAGAAATTGCAGTATGCAACAGATCACCCACCTCTTCTTGCAGACGTAAGCGAGATTCTTTTGAGTCTATAACTTCTTGTATTTCTCTGCATTCATCAATAGCTTGATCAATAATCATTTGAAAATTAGGCCAATCAAAGCCAAATTCCCTTGCCTTAAGTTCAGCTTCAATCAGCTTTTCTAAGGGGCTCATAGATTTTTTCGCAAGTAATGGAAAGATATCCCGTCATTGTAGCCTTGGCGAGTGAACTCAAGCTCAAAGCCAAATTTTTCATAGAATTCCAAAGCCTGAAAACTTAAAGTCTCTAGAAAAGCAAACTTGTGCTCCTGTTCTTTACCATAATCCATAGCTCTCTCGAGTAGCTGCTTGCCGATTCCTGTTTTTCGGTAATCTTTGTCAACAAAGAAAAGCTTGATCCATAAGGCTCCATAATATGACATTACACTTATAACTCCAATAAGCCTGCCTTCATCATGGGCTGTAAAAGCTACCTGGTCTTTCACAAAACCGTCATAACCTATTACGCTCGTGGTATGCTCATTGAATCCGTTAAGAATAAACTCTCTGATATCTTCTGAAAGTATTGTCTGATTAATATCGACCATAATCCCTTAATTATTTATCAGGTAAAAAACCGCCGACTTGCGCGTCCCATAATTTTTTATAGAAACCGTTCATGGCGACTAACTCATCGTGAGTCCCGTCTTCTACAATGCCCCCTTGATTAAATACAAGTATACGGTCCATATGTAGTAAGGTTGACAAACGATGTGCAATAACTAGAGCAGTTTTCCCTTCAATTAATTTAAGCAATGCTTCTTGAATATAGTTTTCAGTTACTGAATCAAGCTGACTTGTTGCTTCATCTAACATCAAAATCGGAGCATTCTTTAAAAAGCCTCTAGCAATTGCAATACGCTGCCTCTGACCGCCTGATAATTTAACGCCGCGCTCTCCGACCAAGGCATTATAGCCTTCGCTGAGTTTTTCAATGAATTTATGGGCGTATGCAGCTTTTGCTGCTTCCATCACTTCTGCGTCGCTTGCAGAAGAGCGACTATAACGAATATTTTCAATTAATGACCTGTGAAACAGCGCAGGATCTTGAGGAATCATACCGATTTCTTGTCTAAGTGAGCTTTGCGTAACGCTTCTGACGTCCTGACCATCGATTAATATTTGACCGCTTGTCGTATCAAATAAACGTAAGATCAAATTCACGAAACTTGATTTCCCGCTTCCTGAATATCCGACCAAGCCTACTTTTTGACCGGCAGGTATTGTAACTGATAGATCATTAAATAGTGGTTTAGAGCCTCTATAATGAAACTGTACATTTTTAAAAATAATTTCTCCGCGGGTAACTGCTAGATCTTTAGCATCTGGCTTATCAGCAATCTCAACTTCTTGAAGAGCAATATTTAAACCTTGAGAGACTTCGCCTAAACTCTCAGCAAAATTTCCAAAATCCCTTGTCAAATCCCACAAGCAACCGATTATTGAAATATTAATCATCAGAACTAGAGCAAAATCTCCAGGAGATACTGTTTGATTTTGAAGTCCTGTAATCAATAAGTAAAAACTTATAGCTTGGTAAATTACAAATGAAAATCCTTGAAAGGTAAAAAATTTAAGGAAGTACCAATCTTTCTGCTGATTTGCATTAACGTAATGTTGCAAAGTAGCCCCTAGGCTTTGACGCTCATACTTTTTAGCGCTAAATAGTCTTACGCTTGCAATGTTTCCGAGCACGTCCACAATATTTCCAACTACTGTTGAGCTTTTCTCAGAAGCAATATCAGAGAGTTTCTGCGCTGTGATCGAAGCTCTATATGAACCGTACAAGTAAATTACTGCCCATATGCTGAAGATCAATGCAAACTTGGGACTAGCGAGCGCTAGCGTATATACTGCAATCACCAGAGCTAAAAAATGACTGAAAAATCTGTCGACAAGTAGCTGCAATATTGACGGGATCCCGCTCATTACATCTTTAATTTTATTGCCTAAACTCCCGGCAAAATAATTCTGAAAAGTATGATGCGAATGATCCATCATCCTGTCCATAATTTTAAGCACTATGCTTTTCCTTAAAGGGCTATTTAACTTCAACCAAATATATTCATAAAATCTAAATATTACTGTAACAAGCGCAGACATAAATATGTAAAAAAGCGCAGGCTTAGTTAAGACTGCAAACGCCTGACTTGGTTCAAGATCAACGATAGAGTTTAGCATTATTTTAACTAAATAAGGGCGAAGTGATAAATCAATAGCCCACACAATACCTACAACAAACTGGCCTGCAATCAGAAGTCTAAAAGGGGCTAGACATTCTAGAATAAAAGTAAATATTGAACGATTAGTCATATTTATGGTACTTGTTTAATGTTGAGTTTTAAGATTATTTATAGGATAATTTAGTGTAAAGATCAAATGTTAAGCTTGAAAAAATTAGCTTAAATTTTTACGGTAACCATTTAGCAGATTCACATTTTCCCTAATCAACTTTTCAAGGTTATTGTTTATTTTTACAGTGTTTGGAAGATATCCGTGTCCGCCTAACGTATCATGCGTACATCCTGTTGTAGTCACAAATGTAATCGGCTCTTTATGTAGAGTTTTAACGCTTAAAAAAGCCATAAGTTCAGCTTCAGCATATTCTGAGTTAATTGATACCTCACTTGCTTTCAAGATTTTCACATTTTTGCCCATTTTTGCTCGAGCAAACTGCCCCAAATACTTGAGTATAGCAGGATTTTTTGCCCCACCTCCGCAGACAATAATATTATCAACTTTAGCATCTAAAAGCTTTAATCCAACTATCACGCAGTAAGCAGTAAACGCCGCAAGTGTTGCGCAAGAATCTTCAAACGAATAGTTCTCTATCTCGCGAGGCATTCTATAATTACTAATATCTAGTGATTTTGGCGGCATTTTCTTTAAATAATCCTGCCCTTTATTCTCTATAGAAAGTTTTTTTAGTGTCGCAAATAACTCTTGCTGTACTTTTCCTGCAAGTGCTGCTTTTCCGTCAATATCATAGGTTAAACTGGCGTTTGAATGAGTACGTACGTAAGTGTCAAGTAGCACATTCGCTGGCCCCGTATCAAAACCTATAAGGTTATCATTTTTCTTGAATGTAATATTTGCAGTCCCGCCTAAGTTCACAACCGCCCAGGATTCTTTTAAAACCTCTTGAGATTCCATTAAAGCCTGATGATAGATAGGTGCAATAGGTGCACCCTGCCCCGAATTTTGAACATCATTATACCGAAAATCATTAACTACAAAAATACCAGTAACATCTGCAAGTTTCTGCCCGTCTGCTATTTGAATAGTAATTTTTCTGAGTGGGTTATGATAGAGCGTGATGCCGTGGTCTCCTACAATGTCGACTTGAGTATTTTCAAGTCCCGCTTTGGTTAAAAGCTGTTTTATCAGGTCGATACAAAGGCTTGTGTATTTTGAAGTTAAGGACTTGATGCTTAAGCTTCTTACTTCAAGGTAATTTTCGAGTTCCTCAATTAGCTCTTCAATTGCACTTAAGTGTCCGGTGGATTTAGCATATTTATATAAATATTCCTCGAAATTTTGATCTACTTGCAATACGTCTCCCAAGGTTTCTTTAAGACCGTACTCGGCAGCTCTTAAGGCCCTTTGAAAAATTATAGGCAAGTGTAATGAAATAGTAGCAATGGATTTTAAAGGCGCTATTCCGTTTGTTTTGCCAATCATCATATCTATGCCGTCTTTAGACGTACCACACATTATGCCGATTGCGATTAGGTTTTGCCTTTTCATAAGAGTATTTGCTTTTTATGCCCCGAAAAAAGCCTATCTTAGCTGAAACTCGCTGCATTTAACAATATAAAATGTATATTACAAAACATCACTTTCAGTCGCAAGATATTCTCCTAAAAACTTATAATCAAGATTTACGCATTGGATAAAAGTTATAGCAGCAATGTAGAAGGTGTTTTGTCTAGACTCTGATATTTCTCTGTCGCCATTGGAATTATTGTCAAGCATTGCTTGGAAATCTGAGATCTCTATAACTTCATCAGTGTCAGCTTGATCACCTGTTTTACGCTTTAAGGTTACTTTGGTAGCAGGCATATTATCTACAGTTAAATGATTATCTTCGGATAAAACCCCTTTGCCTTTATCATTTATTGCCGAATTAATATTGATAGGAGTTTTTAAGTTAGTTGCAGTAACCTCTTGCTTGCCGTTTTTGAATTTAACTGACTCAGTTTTAAATTGCTCTAAATTAGATGCCTTGAAATCTAGCGATTTTTCAGCTACTAATTGACCAGAGACCGGATGATAAATTTTGCTGGTATAACCGAGTGAGGTATCCTGTCTGTTGCCAAACAAGCTTTTATAACCGACATATCCTATAATCAAAATTGAGCTAAGTGCTGAAATGCTTGCAACACAAATTGCAACAATAGATCATGGATCCATATTACGTTCTCATTATTTAATATGGCGAGCTTAGAAAGAGATTGATTAATAATAAATTAAAAAATTAGCTAACACTTGATGATTATTTACAGCTTGATGGTAATTCTGTGCTAAACTGCTTTATTTTCCACATATTGTCGCTTAACACGATGTCAGGCATCGCTGGTTCATAATCGCTATTTTTTAGATAGAAAGGAACACCGGAAGAATTAGCTTGATCAAGAGTTATATGGTCACTACCGCGGTTAGCAAGCTTAGACCAGTTCTTTCCGTATAGTTCATCAAGATAAGGCAAAGGATTATTGATTCCTGAAACTAACAATGGCCCAAGCTTATATAATTTCAAAGGTCTTAAATCTTCATGTCTAATTGATGCTTTCCAACCTTTCATCAGGTATTTACCCTGTTGCTCTTCAACTAAAAAAATATCACATGAAGGTGGCAATTCATTATCACCTAATTTTATTGATTTTAAATTGGCATTGATTTTGTAGTAACCGTCATGTTTGAAAATTGCATATCCAAGTTTTGATAAAACAGGAAACACACATCGTTTCAATCTATTATTATTAGTCTCAAGGATACCTAAGTCTAGATCATCATCCCACGGAATAATTCCTCCATGTCTTACCGCCCCAAGTAAGGTCCCGCCGTCTATCCAGTACTCTATTTTTAATTCATTTAGCGTATTATCTATATCGCTCATCATTTGATAAAGAGAAGTTATATATTTAGTAGCAGTATACTCAGGTTTAACTAAATTTTGATAAGGAGTTTTAGAGAAAATTCTCAAAATTTTAATAGCATCCGGATCATTATAAAAATAGTCTGCTGTCCTATAAAGATATTGCTTGAATAGACCAGTGTTTATAAAAACTGCAATCGTTGCAAAGAATGCAAAAACTAGGGTTAGTAGAATTATCCGTTTAGACATAAAATTTTGCTACTTCTAAATTACAACTCTTGCAGAGATTATAGACGTATTTTCTTAAAAGAAAATATACTTCAAAACTAATTGCATATAAAAATAATTTTATCTTTAAATTATTATTCAGGCTCTGTTTGTATGCTAAATACTTTCTTCAGTAAAATGATTCATTCGCGGCATGAGCCTTTACAAGGATATATAAAAAAACTAATCTCAGTATTAGTTGGAATGGCTGGTATAGCTAAAGTGTTATAAAAAGATTACGATACATAGTACTGAAAGAGGTCATCTATAGTACAAGCGAGTTTGCGTCTTATATGTTTGGACTCTGCCCACTTGTGCTCTATAGGATTGAGATCAGG
>Ga0209512_1003151_pt1 | contig 16087 bp, 14 predicted proteins | sample frozenSSSSmetaG_FD_184142 | JGI IMG/M metagenome (GOLD analysis project Ga0209512, IMG submission 184142) | Glacier valley bacterial and archeal communities from Borup Fiord, Nunavut, Canada, to study Microbial Dark Matter (Phase II) -... | ecosystem: Environmental > Aquatic > Freshwater > Ice >... | reverse complement strand
AAGGACAGTTCCGTTTTGCGCAGCGTGCCGCAAAATGGTATCCAGTCCCCATTCACGCCATAGTGCCAGCATGGATTTTGTGTTGCCACCGCCCACGTAAATTACGTCTTGCTCGGCCAAAAAGCCGCTGATGTCGGCAGTGTGCGGATTGAACAAAGACAGATGTGCCGGGATGCAGCTAAGCGCCGCAAAAGCGTCATAAAATCTGGCGATATAGCCCTCATTGTCACCGCTGGCCTGTGCCAGAAAACAAACTTTCGGATGGGCTGCCGCTGCCTGAGCAAGCACGTAGCGATCCAGCCGTGGATTATCCGTTTCCATTGAAAAGCCGCCGCCACCCATAGCAATGATTTGTAACATCGTGTTCACCCGTTTTAGCTAAGCACCTGAGCATAACGCAGATTGGCGACTTAGCGGCTGCTCAGTTAGCCGTTGTAACCCGCGCCGAATACTTTGACCATCAGCGGACCAATCGCGGCACGGTTCGGCACTAAAATATCCATGCCCTGCCACACCTGCGACGTGACGTAACCATAATCGACGACGCCCTGATGCACATTCTCCTTTGGCACATCCTTGGCGTACAAGCCGAGCTGGATCAACTGCTCAAGCGTCAGATCGGTATGAATGCCGCTGTTCAGTTGTGACCAGATAGCGGGCGCTTGTGTGATCAGCTGCGGAGCCATATTCAGGCTGAGTACCTTATCGCGAATTGCCAGGATTACCTGCTGCTGACGCTTTGCCCGATCCAAATCGCTCGATTCGTGGCGCGAACGGGCATATTTCAATGCTAGAGTGCCGTCCATGTGGATGTGCCCCGCCGGAATATGCAGCGGCGAATAGCCAAAATTCATATCGGGATATTCGGGATCGTTGATCGGCGCGGGTACATCAATATCGACACCGCCCACCGTATCCACAGCGCCGATCACCGTACCGAACTCGACCACCACATAATCGTTGATGCGGATGCCCATATTATACTGCACCGTTTGCACTGCCAATTGTGCGCCGTAGCCCGGTCGTGCCAATTCGCCAATGGTGTAAGCGGAATTGATGCGCTGCAAGCCGTAGCTGTTCCCGACCACCGTATTCGGCGGGATCGTGACGAACAAATCGCGCGGCACGCTGAGGACGCCAATGCTGTGCGTCACCGGATCGAGGCTGACGATCATCAACGTATCCGTGCGGAAGGCCGTGCCACTTTCGCCAGGACGCTTATCGATGCCCATCAGCAGCATGGTAAAACGCTGTTTACCGTCCCACGGCTGAATAGTTAGCCCTTGCGTAGCCGTCGCTTCAGGCGTGATCGGTTGCGTCGCGAAGGGCGTCGCGGTAATGGCACCTGGTGCGGCGGCGACTACTTCGGCAGCGGTGGGTGCTTCAGTCTGCGCGTTGAGCACCTGTCGATACACTAAAGCGCCCATGCTGAATAGAAACGCGATCAACAGCACACCCACCGCGATCAACACGTACAACCAATTGCTGCGCTGCGCCGGGCGACCAAAACCATTCGGCGCGGTTAACGGCGGCTGCCATTGTGTCGGCAAAGGTGGCGGCGTATAGATCGGTTTGGAGATTGCAATCGGCGGCGCTTCCGATGAAACATGCGCGGCAGCTTGCGTCAAATCAGCATCGAACGCGCCATGTGGGATCGTGAAATCGGGGCGCGTCGGTTCGTTCAGTTGAGTAGAATCGTCCATCAAAATACCTGATTTTGCTTAACAGTGATTGATCGCATTATACAGCCGCTTGCGCCGCCGAAATGGACGCTTGAGCGACGTTTGCACCACGTTCGACATATGGACGGTTAAGAAAGTGGTGCGGCGTGTACCTGTGCATCGTGATCACCGATCAACTGCCCGATCAGCACGCGCAAGTGCTCAGGATCGCCGCTGCTGTAATAAATGGGCGGCGTGTGTGAAGCATCAGCAGCACTCAGATCGTGCGCAGTCAGCACACGCGCCACCTGTCGCGCAACGGCAGGCGCGGGATCGATAATGCCAACGCCATCGCCCAAATAGTCGCGAAATTGTGGGATCAAAAATGGAAAGTGCGTACAGCCGAGCACAAGCTGATCGATGCCAGCGGTGCGTAAAGGCGCTAAATAATGGGCAACAATCGCGCGTGAGTCAGGGGTATCAAGTGCGCCGCGTTCGGCTAGAAGCACCAAATCAGGGCAAATTTGCGTTTCGACTCGTATATGCTGCGCAAACCGATCGATCACGCTGGCGAACAATTCGCCCTGATAAGTCACTTGCGTAGTGATCACGCCGATCACGCCGGTACGGGTGGCTTCAACGGCGGGCTTGATCGCTGGCTCCATGCCGACGATAGGCAGATCAGGATACATTGTGCGCAATGCGTGGAGCGCCGCCGCGTTCGCCGCATTGCAGGCGATCACCAATAATTTACAGCGCTGCCTGATCAGAAACCGAGCAATAGAAAAGGCAAAGCCGCGAATCTCGTCGCGGCTGCGCGGGCCATAAGGGACATGTCCTTCATCGGCATAATAGATCAGCGGTTCGTTGGGCAGCAGACGGCGCACTTCACGTAAGACGCTCAGCCCACCGACGCCTGAATCGAATAAGCCGATCGGTCGCGGGTCAGGCATACCGCGTGTTAGCTCGCCGCTTGCTTGATGAACCCCTCGAACAAGTGGCGCATCGGTTCGCTGTAAGTGTACAGTTCTTCGGGATGCCACTGAACGCCCACGAAAAAGCGCGCGCCTTCCCGCTCCACGCCTTCGATCAAACCATCCGGTGAAGTGGCGACGGGCAGCAAATTATGCCCCAGATTACGGATCGCCTGATGATGCATGGTGTTGACCGCTATCGTAGTTTCACCGATCGCTTCAGCCAGGCGTGAGCCTTGCCGAATCTCGATCGCGTGACCTTCGTGGTTGCGCGACTCTTTGCTGCCCAAATCGTGATTCACGCGCTGATCGTACTCGTGCGCAATATCGCGATACAGGGTGCCGCCGAGCGCTACGTTCATCACTTGAATCCCGCGACAAATGCCGAACAGCGGCTTATCTTCTTCGGACGCCCAACGAGTTAGGCTGATCTCCGTCGCGTCGCGATCCGCATCGACGCCGCGCAGTTCGACATCCGTATTTTCGTGGACGCCATACAGCACCGGATCGACATCACCGCCGCCTGTCATGAGCACGCCATCCACACGATCATACAGTTCGCGTAAGGTTTCGGCGTTCAGCTTCGGCACGATCAACAGTGGCAAGCCGCCCGCCGCTTCAATCGCGCTGGTATACGCTGGCAGCGAGCCGTAGAAGACCGTGCCACTTTTTTCGTGATGAATCCCACACGTCACACCGATCAGCGGCTTGCGCATGAGTGCTATTCCTCTGACGCGCTGCTGTCGATAGTAGGCACTTCAGGCAGCGTGTCCGGCGTGACGATACCGGGGCGCTCGATACGACGTTCTTTGAGGCGCGCCGCCTTGCCAGTCAGTCCGCGCATGTAATACAACTGCGCACGACGCACTTTGGCGTTACGCAGCACTTCGATCTTGTCGATACGCGGGCTGCGCATCAGAAAGGTACGCTCTACGCCGACACCATGCGCAATACGCCGCACCGTGAAATTCTCACTTTGGCCGCCGCCGCGATGACGGATCACAACGCCCTGAAAAATCTGGACACGCTCGCGGTTGCCCTCGACAATGCGAAGGTGAACTTTGACGGTATCACCTGAACGAACCTCTGGAAACCCGCGATCGGGGCCTTGCATCGAATTGATAAAATCGGTCATCGCAAAATAATCCTTAGTGGCTGAAACCTGAAAGCTGGACACGCAGTCAGCTTTGAATAGACGGTGCTTTGCATATGCATCAGCGGCAATCACCGTGCATAGTGCAATCGGAGATTATAACAGGCGCGGCACAACTCGCCAATGGGGAAATCAGGGGGCAGCGCGTGCGGAGTCATTGACCCCTAACCCCCGCCCTTTCCCCGATTACAGGGCAAGGGAGTCGGAAGGGAAGGGGTGCGGCCACCCATCTCTGTCAAACTATTGTGTGTAAAATGCGCCTATCACGAAAGAGTGCGAGCCGTCGCTCACTTTTAGGCGCCTTCTAACACCATTTTCCTGGTTAATGTCCGACACGCTCACAATCAGAATATACTGATTTTGCGGTTCTTTTGGAATCGTTATACTGAAGCTGTTCAAGTTAATTCCATCGGGTTTCCACTGTTGAATGCCGCGCTCAAAGGGAGAAGCAAATGCTATATGAGTTAAAAGGTGATGCTGTTCTGTCAGAATTTGTCCACCACCATTGATTAGCTGTAGCGTTATATCGTAGTCATGTTGAATCTGTGTGCCAATCTCCCATAACGTTGAAACGCTGATGGTATCACCCGTGTGAATAATTCCTTTATCAAACGCTACCTCGCGCAGCATCATGATTCCGCCAAACAGCGGCCTTTGATTTGCCGGAATATCGCCCGGTAGTTGTTCGCGCGTGAAGGCCAGACTGAAGGTATGGCACTCATCCGGGTTTGCGCCTGCGTCAACGACGATGTAGGGATAGGGCATAGCGGTTGCCGCGCCTGCCACTGATGATGGGCCGCATATAATCGTGCTGCCGAGGCCGGACGGTGGTGCGGCGGTGATCACGAAGAATGGCGTGAGCGTTGCGGCTGGCGGTGGTGTGTTCGGAGGCAAGACGGGCGTGCTGCAATGAATCTCAACATGACCGTTACCATCATTGTTGAACGTTATTATTCCGCAGTTGATCGGCGTTTGAAGTGCGGGCGGCTGCATGGTGAGCATAGAACATGCCGTTGCTATTGGCGGGTTGCCTCCCAGCGGGATCGGGATCGCACCGGGCATCCGGTCAATCGGTTCAGAAGAAAAGCACGGCGTTTGTCCGATTGATACGTGTACTGATATGATTGGCATTGTTGGGGTGGGCGTCAGCGTGTTTGCTGCCGTCATGGACAAAGTCGGCTGTGTGGTTAATTGCGCCAGCACGGCCACGCCGATCGGTTTGGGCGCTTGCGATTGCAGCAGCATTAATACGGCGAACGCCAGCGTGAACATTGCCGCCGCGCCGATCAGCCCGGATAGACGGACGCGCCGCTGTGGTGCGGTGGGATTGAAAATTCTGGTAGACATTTCAGAAGTCCTTTCGATAAACGAGTCGTTGGAAAAAGTGGTCAGCGAACGATTCAACGGCGGCGTGTGTTGGACGCGATCCAGAGCATCGGCGCGCACGGCGTCCGCGATACGCTGCCAATCGGCGGCCCGCGCACGGCACATTGCGCAGCCCGCCAGATGCTGATCAACGGCGGCGCGTTCAGCTTCGGACAGCGTGCCCGCCACATAAAACGGCAGTTGATCCTGCCAGTGCTGTCCGTCATGTCCGTGCTGCTCATTCATGTGATAAGTCCTCTTTACGCAGCACGCGGCGCAGCGTAATCAACGCTCGACTCAAGCGGCTCTTGATTGTGCCCGGAGCGACGCCGAGCACATTTGCTGCTTCTGCGCCCGACAATTCGTGATAAAAGATCAGTTCGAGCGTTTCGCGTTGTTCCGCCGATAAGTGGCTGAGCGCCGTCTGAATTTGCGCGCGATCGGCGTCCTGCTCAAGCGATCGGCTCAGTTCGGGATCGTGTCCAACCGCCGAGTCGTACAGAGTGCTGAGCGGAAGTTTGCGCCGTCCGCGCGCGTTGATCGCATGGTGGCGCGCGATTGCCAGTAACCAGGTGAGCACGCTGCTATTGCCCTGAAAACGCGCCGCACTTTTCCAAACGGCGAGCATCACATCTTGCAGCACTTCTTCGGCAAGCTGGCGATCCGTCAGTTGGCCGATCAGATAGCTGAGCAGTTGGCGACTGTACAGCGCGTACAACGCATCCAGCGCAGCGCTGTCACCCACCGCGATCCGCTGAATGAGCGTGTGCGGTGAGGGTGGATCGAGCCATACGCGATCGGCATTGGTTGGGCGTTCCAAATCGAGAATAGTCCGCATCGTTCGTTGCATCTTCGCTGTATCTGGATATATAGTCAGGGCTACCGTCCGAATAGTTCCACTTTGGGATCATTCAGCGTATGCCCACACTTTCCACACCCGCCGATCAGTCGCCTTCCGTACGGCTGCCACGGCTTGATCTGGCGCTGCTCGCATTATTGATAGTGCTGACGCTGTTCGCACGTGCGCTGCCCGATGCGCGCACCATTGACGATGCGTTCATCACCTTTCGCTACAGTCGCAATATTATCGCGGGGCATGGCTTCGTTTATAACCCGGATTCGCGCGTCCTGGGCACCACGACGCCCTTGTATACGCTGCTCATGGCGGCGATCGGCGCTGTCACACGTGGCGATAACTTTCCGGCTTATGCGCTGATCGTGAATGCCCTGGCAGATGCAGGAACGGTCGTACTGCTGTATCTGCTGATGCGGCGCGTCACGGCGAATCGCTGGATGGGGCTGTTGATCGGCGTGTTGTGGACGATCGCGCCGCGCAGCGTGACGTTCGCGATCGGCGGTATGGAAACAAGCGTCGCCATTTTGCTGATGACCGGCGCGGTGTACTGCCTGCTGACCGATCGCCCGATATGGCTCGGCGTTTTAGCGGCGCTCGGCATTCTGACGCGGATCGATGTGGGATTGTTGGTCGCGCTGCTCTTTGCGCAGCAAGCATGGGAACGCTTGCAACATCACGCGCGCCCGCCGTGGCGAACGTGGATCGCGACGTTGATCACGCTTGCGCCGTGGCTTATTTTCAGCACGCTGTACTTCGGATCGCCCTTATCGCGGTCAGCAAGCGCCAAAACGGTCGCCTACGCGCTCCCTGCCGGTTCCGCACTGGTATCATTCATACAAGCCTATTCGACGCCATTTTTTGAGTTCGACGCGTTCGGCGGACGCGGTGCGTTGATCGGCATTTTCGTGTATGTGGTGCTGGCCGCGATCGGGACGCTGTACGCGGTGCGACGTGAGCCACGCTTACTCGGTTGGCTGATCTACCCATGGTTGTATGCGGCTGCTTTTGCGATCGCCAACCCGCTGATCTTTCGCTGGTACCTGACGCCGCCGCTCCCGCCGTTTTTCTTTGCGATCGTATGCGGCGCGTGGGCAATTGTGGATACCTTGCGATACGCTGGTAAGCGCACAGCGACGCGCAATAGTCCACCGCTGCGCAGCCCAATCTACACAATATTGATCGTGCCCGCCGTGCTGTGGATCGGTACATCGCTCAACGCCTGGACGCTGCATCCCGATCATGGGCCGGATCGACCTGCGCCGCTGATGGCCTGGAATAAGATCGAACTGTACTATCAGCGCATAGGCCTGGAGCTTCGCGATAAATACGGCGTGACGGCTTCAACGCGAGTCGCTTCGGCGGATATTGGCGCGATCGGCTATTTCAGCAATGCCACCATTATCGATACGGTCGGCTTGGTCACGCCCGCGCTGAGCAGCTACTACCCGATCGATAAAGCGCTGATCGTGGAGGGGCAAAACTACGCGATCCCGACCGCGTTGATCCTGGATACACAGCCGTCGTATTTCGTCACAATGGAGGCGTTTGTGCGGCTCGGCCTGGTGCCCAACGCAACTTTCCAGAGCGATTATCAACTGTTAGACGAAATCCCGACCGATTTTTATGGGACGGGGATGCGCTTATATGGCCGACGCTGAACAGTTTGCTGACATGCACTGCGAATCACAGAATTGTTGTAAGGTTGTTCTTAGCTTATTGTGTTCCCCAACCTAAATCCTTCCCACTACGGAGTTCACGGAGCGCGTGAGCTGGATGGCACGGTCTTCTGGTCTGATGAGCGGCTCGATGACTATGTGGCGCAAGGTGGCGGCGTGCTGTTCGCAGACGTGCCGCAGAATACCTCCCAGGTTTTACAGGAGATACCAGCGGTCAGCGACCTGCTGAGTGTGAGGCGCACCCCGACGAATACCCTCTGCATACCGTCTTCAATTTCGGGCTATAATGCAGTACTGAATTGATCCGCTCGCTTGTAAAAAGGATGACACCCCCTTATGCCGCGCTACCTGACCCTTGGCAACAGCCGCGTTCTTATCAATTTTGATGCTTCTTATCGCCTGCGCGATTTGTACTTTCCACATGTCGGCCAGGAGAATCACCTGATCGGCCATGTGTCGCATTTTGGCGTTTGGATCGGCAAAGCGGATGGATCGGCAGGTCGCTTTAGCTGGATCGATTCGCCTGATTGGTCGCGCAAACTGGCCTATGAGTCGGAGACAATGCTGACCGATGTATCACTGCGCAATGATACGCTTGGCGTGACTATCCATGCCATCGATTGCCTTGACTTTTACGAGAACATATTCGTGCGCCGCTTCGATGTTTCGCATGATGCGCCTGATGAACAGCAGGTACGGCTCTTTTTTCATCACGATTTTCACATTTACGAGACTGAGGTTGGCGATACCGCTTATTACGAACCGCTGCGCAGGGCAGTCCTGCACTACAAAAAAGATCGCTGGTTTTTGATCAACGGCAAGTGCGAAGGAGTGGAGCAAGAAGGCATCAATCAGTGGGCTACCGGTGTTAAAGAGATCAACGGGCAGGAAGGCACCTGGCGCGATGCTGAGGACGGGACGCTCGGCGGCAACACCATCGCGCAAGGAAGCGTGGACTCGACCATCGCTTTACATGCCACCATTGATCCCGGAAAAACAGGCATTATTTATTATTGGATGGCTGTCGGCAAAACTTTTGAGGATGTGCGCTTATTGAATCACATGGCGCGCGAACGGACTCCGCAGTCCTATATCGATCGCACGCGCAACTATTGGACACTGTGGGTGAACCTGCGCCACTGCGAATTTGGTACGCTGCCCGCCAAAGTCGTCAAACTTTTCAAGACCAGTTTGCTGATCATTCGTACACAAGTCGATCACTCCGGCGCGGTGATCGCCGCTAACGATTACGATATTACGCAGTTCGCCCGCGATACGTATAGCTACATGTGGCCGCGCGATGGGGCTTTGGTCGCCAGTGCACTTGATTCGGCGGGTTATCAGACGCTCACCCAGAAGTTCTTTGATTTTTGCCGTGAAGTGATCACGCCTGAAGGCTATCTGCTGCATAAGTACAACCCCGACGGCACACTGGCTTCATCCTGGCACCCCTGGTATCGCGAAGGCGAACGGCAGCTCCCTATTCAGGAGGACGAGACGGGGTTGGTGCTGTGGGCATTGTGGCGGCATTATGACAGCTACCGCGATATTGAATGGCTCAGCCCACTCTTTCGATCGCTGGTCGTTCATGCCGCCGATTGGATGGTCAGTTATCGCGATGAAATGGGCTTGCCACAACCGAGTTGGGATTTGTGGGAAGAGCGGCGTGGCATCCATGCTTTCACAATTGGCGCAGTGTGGGCGGGATTAGAAGCAGCGGCGCATTTCTGCACTGCTTTTGGCGAAGCAGAACTGGTCAAAAAATATCATACGGCGGCCAATGAGATCAAAGCAGCATCGGATAAGTATTTGTTTCGCAGCGATCCGGGGCATGGCGAGCCGCGCTTTGTACGGATGATCAATCACATGCAAGAAGACAGCGAGCAGGAGGAGCAGCCTAAAGGTCGCAGCGGTGTCGAGGTGAAGGGTGGCATTCGCACTACGCAAGAAATCCAACTCAAGAAGGATAACGTCACCTGGAAAGTCGATTGGACGCTCGACTCAGCGCTGTACGGCCTCTGGTATTTCGGCATGTACGCGCCCGATGATCCGCGCATCGTGGCGATGATGAAACAACTGCGTGATCGGTTGTGGTGCAAAACAGCCGTGGGGGGCATGGCGCGTTACGAAAACGACTATTATCAGCAAGTGAGCCAGGATATTGATCAAGTGCCGGGCAACCCGTGGTTTATCTGTACGATGTGGCTGGCACAGTATACAATCGCATCTGCTAAAACGCTGGATGATCTGAAGGAGGCGGTCACCATCTTGGAGTGGACGGCTGGTCACGCGCTGGAAAGTGGCATTTTAGCGGAGCAAGTCAACCCGTTCACGCACGCACCGCTGAGCGTTTCGCCGCTGACATGGAGTCACGCGACCGTTGTTTCAACGGTGCTCGAATATATTGATAAACATGCGCAGTTAAGCAGAGATTTGGAATAAGCCGCAAAGTATTGGGCTAAAAAGCCCCTCTCCTTTGGGAGAGGGGTTGGGGTGCGGGAGGGTTTGCGGAGCCTACTTGGTCAGTTGATCGACCTTGGTTGCCCATTTGTCGATTTGCGAGTGGGCTTCTTCTTTGACGACGCCGTACTTATCCTGAATGTGCCCGGCCAGGATGTCCTTATCGCCACGCGCTTCCATCAGTTGGTCATGGGTAATCTTGCCCCATTCCTGTTCCGCATGGCCGACAACGTTGCTCCAATTACCCTTGATCCGATCCCAAAGTCCGCTATCTGCCGGCATTTTAATGTATTTCCTTAAATTTGACTGCTTGGAATTTGCAATCTACTGATGAGCAAGAGGTGTGCCACGCTTTGTATCCAAATGAGTGACGGCTAATTGCCAAAAATCGCGCGCAGGGCAAATAACGCATTTGCCGGACGCTCAGCCAGGCGGCGCATAAAATACGGATACCACTCGGTGCCATAGGGGACGTAAATCCGCATTTGATACCCTTCCGCCACCAAGGACTCCTGCAATGTGCCGCGCACGCCGTACAGCATCTGAAACTCGAAGGCGTTCTTGCCGATGTGGTGCTGCTCAACATAACGTTTGGTGGCGTCGATCATGGCTTCATCGTGGCTGGCAACGGCGATCTTTGCGCCTTTGGCACGCGCCTCGTCAGACAGAAAAATTTCCATCAATTTGACAAAATTAGCGTCTACTTCGGGTTTATCGACAAAAGCCAACGTCGGTGGCTCTTTGTACGCGCCCTTGACCAGCCGCACGCTCGCGCCATCAGCCGCCAAATCACGCATATCCTGTTCGCTGCGCCGCAAATAGGATTGGATCACGACGCCTACGTTTGAAAACTCGTAGTCTTCATGCAGCGTATGAAAGATACGCAGGGTACGTTCGGTGTACAGGCTGCCTTCCATGTCCAGCCGGATGAAGCGGCCCAGTTCGCGCGCACGCGTCAGCACTCTCCGCAAGTTGAGCACGCACACATCTTCGGATACATCCAAGCCTAACGCCGTCAGTTTCAGCGACGCATACGCTTCAACAGCGCGCGCATTCATCCGCTCTAACAGATTGATGTATGCGTCGGCGGCGGCTTTGGCATCGGCTTCATTGTGAACACTCTCGCCAAGCAAATCCAGGCTGACGGTCATCCCTTTGGCATTCAGCGCACTTGCTACTTGCAGCGCTTGATCGAGCGTTTCGCCCGCTACGAAGCGGCTGGAGACGCGCCCGGCAAATGGCAGCGCCATCAACAGCTTACGCGCCCATGCTGCCGCTGACAGATACAGAAAAAAGGATCGCATCATGATGATCATTTTCCTTTCAATTTATTTTGCAAAAACGAGTACACATTGGTTGACTCTATTTTAGACATTAAGCCAGGCAATATGCGACCAATAAATTGATGCACTAAACGCCAGCATAGTCAAACAGCGCGAGTTGTCAGGCGCTAACGGCACAATCATTATTATTGTATAATGACAGCGGTTATGGCGAATGACTCACGTAATCCACAAAGGGGCAATTCATGCGTTTTTTTAGAATGTTCAGTACCGCCGCGCTTCTATGCATTTTATTCGCGATGTTAGCCGTCTCATCCAGCACTCCGGCAAGCGCCGTTGCCGCAGCCGCGACCCGCAAACCAACCAGCAAACCGACTCAGGTTGCAACGGACGATTCGGCAAGTACGCCAGCAGCAGCAAGCAGTGCAATCGATGACGACAGCTTCCCCACTCAGATCGATCCGACGGGTGGCAACGTCAAGCTGATCGTCAAGCGGTTAGTGGCGTTGAAGATTGTGCCAACCGGCGGCAAGCAGTTGATCGCAGTGTCCGACAGCTTTGGCACCACCAGTGATCCTGGCTATACGTATTTGCGGATCGGGCAGGGCACGCAGATTCAAGATATGGTACTCCAATTCGAGATGGGTTGGCAGCAGATGGGTGTGGGCAGCGCGTGTGGCATGGTGTTCCGTGCGGTCAATAGCAAGCTCGACAATTATTGGTCATTCGGGATCACGCAAGATCATCAGATTAGCCTTGCACATATCGAAAATAAGACAAATACGGTTGCCTATACCGGCCCCACGGATAACTTTGTCAAGAACAAGTTCAATTATGTGACGATTATCGCGCTGAATGACAAAGTTGCAGTATACCTCAATGGCGCTTTGGAAATCGTCAAAGTGACGACGGGCACTGTCGATGCAGGCGTTTTTGCGCTGGACGTTTATAACGACGAAAACGCAACCGATGTGACAACCACCGACTGCCGTTACCAGAACATTTGGGCGTGGTCATACGATTCATAATCAGGATTTTCCTACCTTGCATCCCTCCTTCCTTATGGGGGAGGGACAAGTTTTTTGAATTGCAACATTACAATACTACAGCACGTTGAAAGCACCATTCATCAATATCAATAAAGTAATCACTTTGCAGGAAGCCGCTGAGCTGGTCAAGCCGAATGATACGCTGGCGCTCGGCGGCATGACGTTGTATCGGCGTCCAGTCGCTTTTGTGCGCGCACTGCTGCGCCGCCCTGATCCGCCGGACGGCTTGACGCTGCTATGCTTTACAGCGGGTTACGAGTCGGATTTGCTGGTGGGCGCGGGCTGTGTGCGACGCGTGCGAACCTGTTACTTTGGCTTGGAAATCTTCGGGTTAGCGCCGATGTTTACCAAAGCGTTTGAAAACATGGCAAAAGACCTTACGACTGACCCGATCCTTCAAGTGATTGAAGAATCCGAAACGAGTTTGGCGCTTGGCCTGCGCGCACACATGAACGGCGTCAGCTTTGCGCCGTCTACCGCCTGGATCGGCACAGATATGCTGCGCTTGCGACCGGATGTGCAGACCTTGCGCGATCCGTTTTCGGGTGAGGAACTTGTCGCTTTTCCGGCGATCGGCTGTGATGTGGCCGTGATTCACGCGCTGGCTGCTGATCGATCAGGCAATGTGCGGCTCAACACCAATCTGGGCGTCGATCGCGAACTGGCAATGGTCGCCAAAACGGTGATCGTCACCGCTGAGGAGATTGTCGATCAACTCGACGCGGACGTGACCATCTCCGGCGCGGTGGTGTCGGCAGTCGTTCACGCCCCGCGCGGCGCATGGCCGACCTCGTGCTACCCGTTGTATCCGGTCGGCGGCGGCGAACTGCTGCGCTATATCGATGTGTGCAACGCCGATCAGTTTGATAGTTATCTGGCACAGGCACAAGCGGAGAATACGCTATGATTCGCGCGATTATTGCAACCATCAACAACGACGCGACCACTCTTGAGCAAAGCGCCGACAAAGACCTGATCGCCAAAGTGATCCAGCAAGGTGGGCGGCGCGTGTGGGTCGATTCCGCCGACGCCGACGAGTCCGAGCGGGCATGGATTGCGCAAACGTTCGATGTGCCGTTGGCTTTTCTGGCGATCGACGTGCCAACCCTTGAAAACAAGCCAAATACGCTCATGTGCTTTCAAGTACCGATTGATAAAGAGGGGCAAAGTTGGCTGCCGATTATCATTGTCGCCAAAACCAGTATATTGCTCACTGCGCATTCCGCCCGCTTGACCATACTCGATCGCGTCTTTTCGCAAGCCGCCCAGACTAAATCATATTGGCAAGAAAACACAGCATCGTTGTTATCAAACATCGTGCAAGCTGCAATTGAGCCGATCATCGCGGCACAAGCAGATATGCTGCGACAGCTAAGCGAGCTTTTTGCACAGCCGCTTTCGTCTGAAATGCTGCGCACACTTTTTAACTTGGACTCCCAATTTTATTTTATCCAGCGCAAAGCAAGTGATCACTCAGATTTACTGTATGGATTGAGGACTTATCCTCTGATAGGAGAGCAAGATGCATTTGCATGGCCGCTTGAACAACTCGCAGACACGCTTAGATCAAACAATGGCTTGCTAATTTCACATACCAATTCTGTGGGCGATCGCGCTGCACTCTTAGCGAGTCAGCAAAACGCCGCGCTGATCGAGCAAGGGCGACAGTTGTACAGTCTCTTGCGAGTCGCGTTACCCACGATCATTCTATTGTTGATCGTGCTGATCTTGGTTGTCCTTGTGCGCGGCTGATCGGCTCAGCTTACTTTGTGAGCGTCCGACAGCACGCGCACCGCATCGCGCCATAACGCTTCGTTAGCGCCCATTTCAAACGGAAAATAGTAGCCGATCCGGTCGAGCAAGCCGTCGTAGCGTTCACGCACGCGCGTCGCAAGCTGATCATGCGGCGCGACCACTGCGAACGCATCCAGCATTTCGTCGGTGATCAAATCGGTCATTTCCAGCCAGCGATTTTGTTTGGAGAGCGGTGTCAACTGTTCAGCGATCGCGCCCCAACCATGTAACTGCATGACCGGCTGATAGGTCGGCGTGCTGGCATAAAAGGCAATCTGCGCTTTAATCAGATTTTTGTTCGACTCGATCTCGTTGGCGTCCGCGCCCGTCACCACAAAAATCGCGCAGACCGTTTCCACATCGGCTCGTGTGCGTCCGGTGCTGGCCGCGCCCTGTTCGATGTTCGGCAAAATGACTTCACGTAAGTAGCGCGTGGTGTGGAACGGGTGAACGTGGAAGCCCTGGCACACTTCGCCAGCGAGCTTGCACAGGTACGGGTTGACGCCTGCAATGTAAATCGGGATGTTCGGATTTTTAATCGGCGCAGGTGCGAAGAAGGGCGTCATCAAGCTGAACTGGTAGAACTCGCCCTCATATTTGAGCGGTTTATTATTCTGCCATGCTTCCCAGATTGCGCGCACGGACAAGATATAATCGCGTAAGCGTGGGCCGGGGCTATCCCAAACGGTGCTGAAACGGCGCACGATATGCGCTTTAACTTGTGTGCCGAGTCCCAGGATGAAGCGCCCGTCGGATTGTTCGGCCAAATCCCAGGCAAGCTGTGCGCTGACCATCGGGCTGCGCGGAAAAGCGACCGCGATCGATGTGCCCAGGCTGATATGCTGCGTATGCGCGGCAGCGTGCGTTAGCGGCAAGAACGGATTGTGCGAGGTTTCGCTCGTCCATAATCCATCAAAGCCGAGCGTTTCAATTTGCGCGGCAAGGGCAGGCACATCACGTAAAGCGGCAGCGTTCAAAGTGGCGTCGAATTTCATTAAAAATGCTCTCGTAATAATCACAAAGCAGACTGAATATGCCGCTTATTGTAACGGCTCAAGGCGCGATTAGCGAAGGCTCACCTAATCGCCCAGAGCACGTGCAAAGTCAGGCGACAGCGTTTTTGCGATACAGTGCATTTTGTCGGATACGCTTAACAATTACTTAAATGAGCACACCCCAAATGTTAAGATATGGCAGGCTATCATCCGTCAGTCCATATTTTCAGTACGTAGGAGTGATTATGTTCCGAAATCGCCTGTTCATTTTTACGATGTTCGTTGTGCTGACGATAGCCGCGTCGCCCGCTGCTGTACCCGCACACGCTGCCCTTGAAATCACGTTCTGGCACGCTATGGGTGGTACCAACGGCAAAGTAGTTGCATCACTGGTCGATGCGTTCAACGCTTCGCACCCGGATATTCACGTCACACAGCAGCTCAAAGGTGCCAGCTATAACGAAGAACTGAACAACGTAATCGCCGCCATGCAGCAGAAGCAAGGCCCGAACGTTGCGCAGATTTTCGATCTGGGCAGCGCTTTTGCCAAAGACTCCGGCTTTTTTACGCCTGTTCAAACGCTGCTGTCGGCGGATCAATTGAAGCAAATCCAGGGCGATGTGGTGCCGCCCGTGCTGTCCTATTTCACGGTGAATGGCACGCTCAACTCATTACCCTGGAACAACTCCAACCCGCTGTTGTACTACAACAAGGAAATGTTCACCGCTGCTGGACTCGATCCGGCCAAAGGTCCTACCACCTGGCAAGACCTGGAAGCGGATTGCGCCAAGATCATCGCCAGCAGCGCCGCGCCCAACTGC
>Ga0209512_1003148_pt1 | contig 16095 bp, 12 predicted proteins | sample frozenSSSSmetaG_FD_184142 | JGI IMG/M metagenome (GOLD analysis project Ga0209512, IMG submission 184142) | Glacier valley bacterial and archeal communities from Borup Fiord, Nunavut, Canada, to study Microbial Dark Matter (Phase II) -... | ecosystem: Environmental > Aquatic > Freshwater > Ice >... | reverse complement strand
ATAGTTCCATCGGCTCTTTGAGCCTTTGTCACGACCACCTATATCAAGAGAAGGATGGTCCATAGCATAGTTAATTAATCAATCACTTTTCATTCATCTATTCTACTGTGCTGCTCTACTTTTGACACATTCTACCACCTTTGCCAAGCTTCTCCTGAACCAAACAACGGCTTTGGACCATATGAATGCATTAACCAATTAGCAGTGAATGCGGACGGGTAAGCACATCCATCATTATTCCTCTACCATTCTTTCCTCTCACGGTCTCAATGTTCCCACTCTCCCTTTTCGAACATATAATAAGTGATGCGATCTAGCTCCCCCATAATCGAATTCGCATATAATCCTAGTTCCGACGCCTTATTTCTCAGCCAATTTGATCCCAGCACAACGGTGACGACAGATTCATGGCTTTCATTTCCCCCACTCCCAACTCCTTATACGCCATTCACATACACCTCAACCGTGGCGAGGTCCTCCTCTATAGCCCCTGGTGCAACGCCAACTTCCTCCTCCTCGACAACAAGTGGAACGACTTCAGCTGGTACAATTTCGTCAAGGATTGCAAGTCCTACTTCTTCGACTTTCGTTCCTGCGCCATCAAAATCTAGCGCTGCAGGGAACTTAGTGAATGGCAATTGGGGATTCTGGGCATTTTCAGTGTTGTTAGGATTCATGGGTTGAAGACAAGTGAAAGGGATTGTCATAGGGGGGATTTTTTGTAGATGAAATTATGTTTAATGAATATGAATGCCTCATTGTCAATCGTGTGAGCATATCTAGAGAGATTTAACTTACAAGTAGGTCGATGGAATCAACCAATTTGTCCTCATCATCTCAAAGTATCATCTGGAGGTAGGATGATATTACATATTCATGTGGGTACTCAATACTAGACCCAAATCCCCAAAACAGATGAGATAATTACAGCTAGAGACCTGCTAACTATTATCAAATGGATCGTTGTACTGCAAGAAAACACTCCATTTTTCACAAGGACAGAGACGATGGACGCCACGACATGTGACGCAGTACTGCATCGTCCCGCCTTACACCAACCCCCATTCGCGAATGTGTGATTGAAATCGTGCCTTCTGCGGCTGCAATGTACTAAATAACTGGGATTGATTGAACCAATATTATCCGTAACGATAGTATATGTTCGTCTGTATGCTCTGTATCTATCCTTCCTAATACCACAGGTCCTAAATCGGTCTCCAAAGAAACACCCGAAATGTGGTACTCAGTATTCCGTGGATCACTCATATCAACACTCCGACGAAACTCCAGGATATCCGCGTCGCAGAATTTCTGTATCGAGCACCTTTCTATTCCCCGAGGAAGATTCATGGCAACCTGTTGAGAAACTCGTCCTAAATTCCGCTAAGTAGGGTCACGACGCGTGACTGGTGTTGAATAGAGTCACGTAGATAGCGTAGCAAAAAGATGAATCAAAAGAATGAATTGATTGAATTAAACTATCTAAACTATGGAATCGTATTTGTAGTTGGTACGGCGTTTGTGAGGGCTTAAGAACCATCATGCATTAAGCCGTCGTCTCCGTGAAATTCTCACATTTCACGGAGAGCACCGTCACTAACACGGAATACTAATTCCATCTAACACTCCCCCGCATCATGAGAACCATATACTAGTTTCATGATGCCCATAGAGTTGAATAAAAGAGAAGAATATAGTGACTGAAATAAGAGCTTATAGCTCTGCTAAAAAGAGAAGCTTAAAGCTCCACCATCCCGAGCTTTTGAACAGCCTCATGATGCGGCTGCTTTGTGAGACCTTTTGTGAGAATGTCGGCCTAGTTCTCACCTGTTGAGACCCGTTGCAATTGAATGCGGCCTGATTCGTATTCGTCCTATATAAAGTGATACTTTATATTAATATGCTTAGCCTTTTAGTGCCGTTCTAGGTTCTTTCCTAAGATGAAGGCGGCATCGTTGTCTAAACAAATAACAGGCGGGCTAACGGGTATGCTAGGCAAATTCTCACATTAAATAGAGCTTAATTCTCTAGCTAATTTTAAGATCTAAAGTGCCTCTTTAACCCCTTCAGCTAGAGCAACGTATTCTACCTCCATAGTGCTTTGGGCCACCGTCTTCTGAAGCGTAGATTTCTAAGTGATAGCAGCTCTGGCTAATATGGTGACATATCCTATGGTTGATTTTCGAGTCTCGGCCTAAGTAGCATAGTCTGCATTAGCATGAATAAGAAGCCCTTGTCCATTCTTCGTAAAAAGTAGTCCGTATTTAATCGTTCCTTTTAATATACCGTAACAAATGATTTACAGCCTACGAATGTGATGACCCTAGTGCATGCAAGTATCGTGACAAAACCCCAATGGCAAAAGCAATGTCTGGCCGTGTCTGCGTTGATACTCGCCCGACGTAGCGCGATGGAGAACAGCTGTGTTGTCCCACATTACCAGATCACTGTCATTCTCCCATTTGATCAGAGTACAATACTTCTTCTGCGTAGCTTGGGCGAACAATTCGTTAACAAGCTCCTGCGGTTCTTCATCGCTCATGCCATTAATGTGGTGGCAATAGGACGTGAGGTATAATGTGTTACGGCTACTGGCGGGGTGAGGCACAACGAGCTTATGTTTAGAGAAAGGGAAATCTCGTGGGTCAATATCAGCACAGATATTTAGTGCGGCGAGCTTTCAATTATGCCTAAAGATGATGAGCATAATGGTTAGATTAAGTGATTAGTTCATCGTGCGAGGCAACGCACATCATTGAATTGTTTGTAACAAGGTTCTGTAGCTTAGCCTTGGTCTCTTGGGTAGATCGTCATAAGCAGTACGGGCGTCGCAATACTGGATGGGAAGTTAGAAATGCTTCGAATATCCACGCGAAATAAGCAAGATGTCATACCTCTATGTCGCCTCCCAAGCCCTTTGGTGGAAGTTTATGACCTCTCAGTATAGAATAGCCGGCTCTTGGCGAATTGAAGGCTACTGTATGTAGATAAGATAAGATAAGATATTTTAGTAAAGTTCTACACAGCTCTAATAATACCTTTATAAGCTAACTAATTCCTTATAATGAAGGTGTATTTAATATTATTAATAACTTACAAGCAATCATCCTAAATCTCAACACCGAATTCTCTAAAACAATGAGAAGTAGAAGCCACAAGCTCGAGATAGCACTTGGCTGTGGTGGATTATTCACAGGTAAGTGGCAGATATAGATGTATTTTAAGCCTCCCCTAACTATTTATTCACTCTAGACTTCACACGTATAAATGTGAACTAGTGACTTGTTATTAAAAGCTGTATTATATAAATTCCTCATAACCATGCAAAACCTGGCAATCAGGATCTCCTAACCACAGTGGTATACCACCAACACCAACATAGAACTTGACCAAACGACGATCGGACCTGCGAAAATTACACAAAAAGTCCCCGAAGTCTCTATTTAAACATAGACCCATCGACAGTCGGGGCGAGATTCTGTGTGAACAGCGTCTTCCCCTTGACCATGACGACCAGGAAGCTAAAAAGTTTCATGTTCCCCATATGCCCCGTACCTGCCTTCCTCCCAATAGGAACGGCCAACATATCTGCCAATCATATCATCAGCAAAGATCCTCGACTAGGGAAGGTTAAAGAAGAAAAACGTACCCTTCTCAGCCACTTTATACGCAGCCAATTCTCTCCCCTGCATCAACAGCCCAATATTTTTCGCAACATGCGCAGACTGCTTGTCCGTATTAACGTACTGCGGCCTCTGCACAGCCGAGATATCTCCCACGGCCCAAACATCCTTCACCCCCTTCACTTGCAGGAACTCATCCACGACGACAAAGCCCTTTGAGTTGAGCAGGTTGGAAGGTACGTATGAGGAATTCGGTACGACGCCGACGGTGGGTATATACAGGTCTGTGGTGATTTTCTGGCCGTCGGAGAGCGTGAGCTCCGTCCGTCCATCAGGCATCTTCGCGGAGCCGAGGATCTTGGTTTCGAGTTTGATGGTTACTTTGAGGGTTTGCAGTTGCTTGATGGCCGTTTTGGAGACACTTTCTGGCGTGCCTTCGAGGATTGTTGCACCGCTTGATATCTGTGTTACTTTACTTAGCCCGCCATTCTGAGAGGAGTCCAACAACAGCTGGACATGGAGATGTGAGGTTTCAGCTCATGAAATGCTCGTACATACCAGTGTGATCTTCTTCTGAGTCCCGTACTCAAATCCCAATTCTCCAGCGACCTCAACTCCTGTTGCACCAGCACCACCAACAACAATAGAAGTAGCTGTCTTGACTTTGCTCTGGAGTTCGTGTAGGCCATCGCGAGTACGCTCATAAGATCCACGTCCCTTGAACGGCCCATCGCCCTTGGCGCTCGCGCCAGTTGCGAGAATCAAAATGTCGTAACCAAGGACTTTCTCCCCATCAGCGTTAGCCACGGTGACTTTCTTGGCCTCGACATCCATCTTTTCAGCTGTGCCAATGACAAGTTCGAATCTGTCTGCCGGGTATTGCTTGAATCCAGGAGCAATTGCTCGGAAGATCTTATCATCGGGCATTTGACCTGGGACAATCGCTCGTGTGGAGGCTATGTTCCAGAAGACATGGGTTGTCTGTGAGACGAGAATTATCTTCACATCGCCGGTTTTGGGGGCCTGCTTGAGAAGTCTGTGTGCAGTGCCAACACCTCCGAATGAGCCGCCAAGAATCAAGATCGTTTTCATCGTGAGAGAGGGATAATGAAACGAGTAAAGGGGTAGGTAGTAGTGAAAAGAATTGAGAGGTCTTAGGCAAAGACGATGTGGATGTGGATGTGGATGTGGATGTGGATGTGGATGTGGATGTGGTCAACTTTTGATAACCTTGGACGAGTGGGAAACCGGGGCACTATAAAAAGGAATCGCTGTACGCAGCACTCGCCATACGTTCTGCCATTTTCTCGGTGAATTTAAATATTGGTAATCAAACTCTCCATAATCAAACAATAACCTTAACATCGAAACCTTGGCATTGTCATAGCCGCAGTCACAGCCAATAACAATGCGATGCGCGGCGTTCAGGATCGCCAAGCACACAGAGCCGCAGCCAAGCATAGCTAGCGCTTCGATTGTGAAGCGCAGACACCAGCCAATCAGATGGTTAAGCGCAGTCGGATATCCAATTGACCAATCATCTGGCGAAGCGCACGTCTCTCCAGCCCCCGCCGCCATGCCTATTGTAACAGCTAGCTTCCGCTGCTGCAGATAGGGCGGGCGCGGCGGGCGGCGTGGCGGAAGAAAATCGAAGAAAAGTACCAGGTATTTCGTAGTGCGACTCGCGCATGGCGTAATGAAGCTTCTTTGATAATGATGTGTAAAGATGATTATAAAGTATGAGGATGATAAATTGTGAACGATTAACAATCAAAAACAAGGGTATTGTAGTAATCATCAGCATGCGCCCCTGACCCGAGAGTTACCCTCTGCGCAAAGAGGATTATCATGCCAGAAAGACACTCTGGCAAATTGTCCAAGCCCAAAGCTGGACAAGCAGTCGTCACCATGTTGCTCTCCAATTCCTCACCCAGCTCAAAGAAGCAGGATGTTATGTTCTGAAAATCGCAAACTGTCCTGCCAGGTCAACTGCCCCATTGTCGTATCTCTGACGCGCCAAATCTCTTCCAGGAGCGGCAGAATCTTGCCTCGATGCTCCAACGAAGGATCTAACACGGGCGCAGAGGAAAAGACATATCTGAAGAACTCCTGGTCCTCTTTCTTTGCCACACACCCTATGATGTACAAGGGGCAGATGATGGCGAGCATCAAATCAGGCGTTATCTGTGTACGCAGAACCATCATGGCCTCGGTGAAGGTGGAATTCAATTCCTGTGTTTCGAGCTGAAAGCCGTGGACGACGAGATGAAGGTATATTGATGCCGCGAGAGCCAGTAAGCGTGTAATGAGCATCTGGGGCGTTATGACCGAAATGGCTGATGTAGTATGGTCCGCATGAGAGATCCCAAGAGATGAGAGAGATTGTTCTGTGAGCCCACGCAGAAGCTCTTGTCTGATTCCGTCCGCTCTGACCTTGAGATCAACTGTATCAAGGTAACCGTGCTGAAGAGCTTGCGTTTTGTACTCTTGAAGTGCAGCAACGCGGCCGATTTGAATCATTGCCCAATTTTTACAACCCATGATGCTTTCCAGGTTGATGTGAGGTCCGGAGGTGGTCGCATGAGAGTGCAAAGCTTGGAGACGAGGTGACTTTCCAGTCGTGATACTTGAGAGGATATCCAGCCATATGAGTACTCCGCCTAAGAATCTGAAGATTACTTGCTCTTCAGATAGCGGACCTTCCTCACGCTGAGCGAGTGTCGTATCATGGTGTGAAGTTGTGTCTGGGGATTCTGCAAACCCGAATGAAGCCAATTGGTCCCAATAGCTGTGATAGAACATATTCGTGCCGGCACTAAGATGTATCTGCCATGTGTTGCCATGGCCGGCAAAAAGCTATTTTAATGTTCAGTAAGGAAATAGACATTGGCAGGCCACGGTAGAAATACCTCGAAGAAGACGAGTTGTACAACACAAGCCATAAAGCCAAGACTATTCTTTGGGCATGTTTGATTCTTCAACAATTGTCCCACGTTCCTGATACCCTCCCGGAACTCCTTTAAACAGATCGCAAGGTGCTTCTCTTGCTGAACCACGGTGATTGCTCGGCACCCGTTGCGTTGTGCTTCCAGGAGAAGGACACCTCGGTGGTAGGCACTAAGACCGAGACTCGCATGGTATAACGGTTTTGTCCGCAGCAAAAGAGAAAGGAGCCAGCCCCGGCCGCCCTCAAAGGCGCTTGGCCTGTACATTGGGTATTGCAAGGGGAATACGTTATCGAGGAAATGCATCAAGAGCTCTGCCTCGGTGCTCGAAATTTCAGGCGACAACCAGGAAGTGGAAACTGCATCAAAGTCTCCCGGTGTGGAGCCCTATTCTGAGTTAGCATTTGACGGCGTATCGTATTGAGGCATCTCACAGGTGAGGCGCTACGGCCCAGTCCGCTGGATTGGGCTGGAGAATTGCTGTCTGAGTCGGCTGCCCTCGGGCCGCCAGTCGATTCCGGCCCAGACGAAGGAGACGGGCCTGAAGAAGTATCTATGGATTTTGGTGCAATCCAGACTTCGCTATTGTCGCGCTTTTGGCCCATGTAACGTTCCTGAAACCGACTCATCTTCACTCCCAGCCGACCTTTGCGGCGCGAAGTATGCTTCACAATCTCCTTGATGCTGTTCGCCATAGCTTTCTCCTCCTCGCCATTATCCATCCAATCCGGCTTTGAGCCATAGCCGTAGCAGGTTATAGTCAGAGCCTCACATGTTGAGCACGAAGGACGCCTCTCATCACATTTCTTGCGGCGCAGTCGGCAGGTCCAACACCCCTGCTTACTGCGAAGCGTCCCATTCATGAATACGACGTGAGACACGGAGCTATAATGAAACAAATTTCAAATTCTTTGGATAATTTAGGCGCGGTAAGAAACAGACAGAGACGACGAGGCCTCGAGTTACCAAGTTGGAAGTGCCATGCTAGGTCACCTGACAATAAGCATCACTCTGGCTTAGCAAGCACAGTCACGGGAAATTTTATAATCATGGATAGATAAATGTAAGAACACGCTCGATCAGCTCCCATTGACTGTCCTCAAACTAATAAAAATCAGGATACTAGATATCCCTACAACTCAGGGCTTCGATTCGCAGATATGGCTTATATCTTTGAGATGAAAATAAAAATAATATTCTGTTTAAATGCAAGGCCGTGGCTAGCGAGAGTGTAGTGCTGCGCAAGTCACGTGACTAGATTAGCCAAGCCGCCAGCTTAGTAACCCATGATATAAGGTAAGTATAGAGATATGTCTAGGGTTAATTTAATTAAAAAGAATAAACCTAAGAGAGTAGATAAGGAGCACTTAAGGGAGATGTAAAGTCACATATTTAAGTTAAGCTTAAGGCAACTACTAAAATGTCTCCATTTAGTCACTTTACAGAGGGAAGTGGGAAGTGGGAAGTTCGTCACAGTAAAGTCACGTGCATCGGATGAATATCTATCCAATGATCTGCCGCATCCGCTCGAAACTCAGCAACAATTCCGCCGGCCACCCGTCCCCTCTCGACCAATCACAGCCGTCCTAATTGCTCGAACGTGCATGGACCTGCGCTCGATGAGGTAAAGAGCCAATTCAATCCCCGAAGAGGGAAATTTACAATTACTGTGAAGGCGAGGATGTGCCGCTTCACCCTCCCTCTTGCCTACTCGACTCTACCCCTCCTCGCCTGTCCGCTTCTGACTCCGAGGCCGACTACTACTTTCCTCTCCTCCTCATCTTCTCCTCATCTCCTCTTCATCTCCTCTTCATCTTCCCCTTTCCTCTGACTTTCCATTCTTATCTTCTTCTACCACCGCCATCATGGACGCCGTTCTTCGCCAGTCAAAGACTATGTGCCCCTTCCTGAAAAAGACCTCGCCGGCGACCCTCCGCTCCCTCTCCGCCACGAGCGGTCCGACTCGCAGCTACCATGCCTCTCCCGGTGGCGGCAGCATGTCCAACCTCCAGACCATCGCCCGTCGCTGCCCCGTCATGGGCAAGGCAATGGCCGTCCAGACCGCGAAGAATGGCAAAGTGGGACTTGCTGGACTCGCCGCTCTCAAGGGCACCCGCGGTTTCTCCGGGAAGACCAGCGTGGGCAAGGCGAAGTTGCATACGAGCAGCGCTCATGAGGCGAGGCCAATTGACGGCATCCTGATCGGAGACAAGTGTATGTGATTCCTGCAAGCGATGCGCCAGACGATAACGTCATGACTGACACTTGGCAGTTCCTCAGGTGAAGCCGGCGAAGCCTGTGAAGCCGACTGCTGCGGTCCCGGCCAAGCTTGTCAAGGAAGACGGCAAGTTCGACTACGAGGCCTTCTATGCGAACGAGCTGGACAAGAAGATCAAGGACAAGTCTTACCGTCATTTCAACAACATCAATCGCCTCGCGAAGGAGTTCCCACGCGCGCATACCGCGGACCCAGAGGAGCTCGTCACCGTGTGGTGCTCGAATGACTACCTCGGCATGGGGAGAAACCCACAGGTCTTGAAGGCGATGCACGAGACCCTTGATAAATACGGCGCCGGTTCGGGTGGAACGAGAAATATCTCGGGTCACAACCAGCATGCCGTGGCTCTGGAGAAGACTCTGGCCGAGTTACACTCCAAGGAGGCCGCCCTAGCCTTTACATCCTGCTATGTCGCGAACGATGCCTCGATGGCCACACTTGGCAGCAGATTGCCCGGTTGTGTGTGGCTGTCGGATAGCTTGAACCACAATTCCATGATTGTTGGCATTCAGCATTCCGGCGCGAAGAAGATAGTCTTCAAGCACAATGACGTTGAAGACCTCGAGGCGAAACTGAAGGCCCTCCCATTAGAGGTCCCGAAGATCATCGCTTTCGAGTCGGTCTACAGCATGTGCGGCTCCGTGGGCCCAATCGAGAAGATTTGCGACTTGGCTGAGAAGTACGGCGCGATCACCTTCCTCGATGAGGTTCACGCCGTCGGCATGTACGGACCACATGGCGCCGGCGTGGCAGAGCATCTCGACTACGAGGCTCACCTCAACGGACGTCCTCGCGGCACCATCATGGACCGCGTTGACATCATCACAGGGACCCTCGGCAAGGCCTACGGCTGCGTTGGCGGCTACATCGCCGGGTCCGCGAAGATGGTTGATGCCGTCCGCTCTCTCGCGGCCGGCTTCATCTTCACCACGACCCTCCCTCCCGCCACCATGGCTGGCGCGCGTGCAGCCATCGAGTACCAGATGGAATATCAAGGCGACCGTCGCCTCCAGCAGCTCCACACGCGGGCCGTCAAGGACGAGCTCAATGCCAAGAGCATCCCTGTCATGGCGAACCCGTCGCACATCATCCCCGTGCTCGTCGGCTCGGCCGAGCTGGCGAAGAAGGCCTCGGACATGCTGCTGGATAAGCACAACATCTACGTCCAGAGCATCAACTACCCGACCGTGCCGGTCGGACAGGAGAGACTGAGAATCACTCCGACGCCGGGCCACACGAGGGAGTACAGAGAGCATCTCGTCAACGCGCTCGACAGCGTCTGGAGCGAGCTCAACATCAAGCGCACCTCGGACTGGGCAGCCGAGGGCGGCTTCCTGGGCGTCGGTGAGGCTGAAGCGCCGGCCGTCGAGCCGCTCTGGACCGATCGCCAGCTCGGCGTCGAGGAGACGGTCAAGGAGATCAAGAGCCAGGGACGTGCGCCGCTGGGCGTCATCGAGACGTTGCTCGAGCGCGAGGAGGCCGCGCAGCTTGCGCGTGCATAGGCATAGGCACCTTGCAGTGTCTTGTGTGGTGATGGCTCAGCGGACCTGAAACGACGATCTTTTTGAGCTGGATGGGGCATGTACTTCATGATCTATGGTGAGATGTGAGTGATTAGCAACACCGATAGTGTCGCAGCTATCTAGGTGATCATGACGATGATGAGATAGTAGTCCAATTGATTATTATCTGATCTTCCATCTTTGTTTGTGTGTTGTTTTGTCTGGTGATTAGAACTGCTCTCGTGAATAATGCATCCTGATTGAGCGATACTGCATACTGGATACTGTTCGGCCGTGCCCTCCTTATTTATGCATTCCCAGGATCTGAGAGTACAGATGATGCACTCGCAACATGACACGCACGCATGTGGCCGCCATCTCTCCTCCTCGCAGCAGCGACCAACAGTTTGCACATCGTCCAGCCGCACCCACAGACTGCCGAACACAAAAACAACATGGTTTGCGGGCGCGTGTGGAAGTTGTAGCCCAACGCTTTGACGGGAGATGATACGCAAGCAAGACTCTTATTCTTATGCCTACGGGGAAAACGAAAGAATGGTCCGTTCGTTGCAAAGCAGGAATCATGGAGTGCGGCGACGATTGCAGTGGTAGGGCTTGTGGCAATCACAGTCAATTGCGCAGGCTGTCTGGATCCTGATGCGCCCGCTGTGTTTGGGGATGATGGACAGAGGGAAGATGGATGACGGCCATGGAGGAGGAGTATATAGCCTGCCACACATCTCCAGCCTTATAATTCCCATTATGTACCATTCCCATATAATGCGCATCTGAATCACAGAAACCACAAAATCATATCATAATTGCAGCTAATAATCCCATCTAATCTCAACTGCCCTTGGAGATTTTCGAAATTACGCCCAATGCCGCCGCTTCAACGCGCTCCATGCACGCCCCCCTATCCGGCTCGTCTCTCGCCAAATCCCCCGACCCTCAGCATCCTTCACCCTCGCCGTAGCCGCACCAGCGAACCTCACATCACCTCAACACGACCAGCACTCCCCACTCCTCCGTACGCACACCCTCTGCGAAGACCGCAGAAACGCACCGCCAACCAGCCAGAAGCAGTGGCGACGGCGTCGCCGAGTCCGCCTGACGCGGCGCAGAAGGGGAGTCCGAGACGACGCTGGTCCCTGCGCAACGCATCCGCACCGACGAGCCTACCGCCCGCGACCTCTCTGCCGCAACTCGCGAACCACCACAGGCTGAGGCTACAGCTCGAGGCGCAGCGCACGGCGAGGCTCTGGAACCCGAGCAACAGCACACCGCGGAGCAGGAGGGAGACGCGCGGGACGGGTGCGAAGGCGCGAGCGAGGGCAGAGTCCGGCGCGAGCATTGCGCAGCCGGCTGTTGCGCTACGACACCCGCAGCTTGCGAAGGGTGGGATTGGGGGCGAGCCCAGGACTGGAGGCGATATTGAATTCATCGGCGGCGGCAGCGGAAAGGCGCACGGAGGGGATTATCCGCTTCTGAGCCTGAGAGAGCAGAGACAGAGCCGGAATAGCAGTGCGAGGGCCAGCCTGCAGGTCGAGTACAGTGCCAGCAGCGGGACGCAGAGCAACAGGGTTAGTCTACCACGCAGCGTCAAGTCCATCGACATCAGGAGGAGTCTCGTGGTCGAAGAGCGGAATCGCGAGCGCGCAGCACCGGGAAGCAGAGATAAAGGCAAAGGCAAGGAGATCGAATTAGACGTCTACGCGCGCATCTCAACCGACGAGAAACCAACCGGCTACCACAAACACAGCCAACCCCCCTCAACCTCGCACCCACCCATCGCTCTCCCCCAGAACCCCAAAAACCACCCCTCCACCAACAGATCCCTCACACACCCCTTCACCACCGCCACGATGCCCGACCTCGAGCGCGGCACCATCACCCAACACCCCTCGCCCTCCTCGGGCTCCTTCAACGGCGGCGGGCTCGACGGTCTCGTGCCGGCGCTGGCGCCGCACGCGGACTCCTTCGCCAGCAGCGACACGTCGATGCGCGGGTCGATGCGCGGGTCGATGCGGCAGGCGGGCGGGGACGCGGGGTCTGCGGCGGACGAGTGGGGGCCGGCGCACCCGTGCTTCCCGCACCCGAACGTGTACGTGGCGGCGGGCGGCGCGGAGGCCGAGGCCACACGCGTGATCCGCGTGCGGCGCGACTGGATGGCGGCGGGGGACCTGGCGCCGGCGTTCGCGGAGATGTACCCGGAGCTGCTGGGCGAGGCGGGGCTCGGCGAGGCGGAGTTCCGCCGGTGCGTGCAGGAGGTGAATGCGAGGCTGGCGAGGGCGTTTGATCCGTTTGGGCTGCGCAACGTGGTGGATGTGGTGCTGGGGCTGTGTACGGGGTGGTTGTGGGACGATACGGGGCTGACGTATACGAAGAGGAGTCTGGCGGAGGTGGAGAGGCTGCTGCAGGGGTGGAATGGGATATTGGAGAAAGAGGGGGCGACGGCGAGGTGGGTGTCGTTGAGGAAGAGTGCGTACATGAGTGTGAGTGTGTTCCTATTCCTGTGCGGGGAGATAATTGTGATCGGTGGCTGATGATGGACAGCTTGATATCCAGATCCCGACGCCGCAGATTGGCTTCATCGAGACGGAGGGAGGGGACGATGATGGGAGGACTACGTCGGCGGGCACGGATCGGGATGGTGAGCCGAGGGCGGAGAGCAGCAAGGGCGACGAGACGAGATAGCAACGCTCTGTTGTGTCTCTGTCCCGTTGATCTTCACGTCCTAGCCACGGAGGTAAAGCGCGGCGGGTGCAATTTGATATGGGAACCACAGAGGTTCGAGGGGAGGGTGGAAGTGCTGACAGTGTTGGATATACCCGGTGCTCTATTGAACAGAAGATGCGAGGCGGAGAGGGAGAAACAGAGATGTGAGGAAGGGGAGAGCTGCGATGAAGGGGGGGTTCTCTATGTGCTTATAATTCTTAGCTAATACGTCGTTCTCGACTTCTCATTGTCTTCCTTCGCCGAATCCCCTCACCCTCTCCACCGCCGTGCCATCTTCGCAACTCGAGCTCTGCATTTTGACCATGGCATCACAGCACGCGCACTTGCTCTTGGACGGAACGGGCCGCGCCATCGTGCCCCATGAGCCAGAGCCGAGATGACGAGGGAGGGGGGGCCGCGATGATGGGAGATGGAGGGCATATGGATAGATTGCTTCCGATCGGCCAAGACAGCCCATACGCTCGCGCAGTCACTCCTGTGCATACAAGTGCAGCGCGTTGAGACCTATTATTATGCCTCATCATTCGTACTAAGGCGGTTCCATAGTCCATTTTTCGTCTCACTAATCAGACGACTCCGTTTACAGAAGTAGGGGAACTGCACTGTAAGTCCTGAACATATAGTCCTCAGTACTGTTGAATAAAGGAATAAAGGGCGGTGCCTGTAGGGATCCAGGGGTTCTCTGTTTAGAGAATTCATGAGAAGCTTCATGCGCATGCATGAAACATTCGATGCATTCACACAGGCCTTTGCGCCTTTGTTTCTGGGTCTCTATATTATGAGAGCCCTTTCCTAGTTTAGATGGTTTTACAATCAAGCACTTTACACTTCGTATTTCTATAAGTGCGATAGCAGGCCATGTGCAAAGCCGGGGGCAAGCTGAAACAAGCTGATGTTTAGGTTATGAGGACGAGAGAGCGCCGCTCGCGATGCGAGCGGGATATTATGAAGCTAACTCTATATACTATAAATAAGCTTAATAGTATAATATTACTTTACTTGATATTTTAATATTAGCTTTGTATATTATGATTAATTAAGCTCATATGCTTGTGTCTTTGAGGCTATAGGAGGCATTGTTATATAAGAGCAGTAAATAAACTCGTATAGCTATGTTATTAACAGATACACTACTATGACTTATACTACAAAGGAAGTAGCTTAGATTTAATAGCTCTTATAGAACTTAAAGACTTTAGTCTTAACATTTATCCTATTCTAGTCTATAGAAATCTGTAGTGATAATAAGCCTACTATCTCTCTTACTTAGATTATTTAATTCCATAGACGTATAAAGTATATTAAAGTTTATTAACACTACATTAGATAATAGGTTATAAAGGAATAGTTAAATTAGAATACATTATAACAGATGACATAGGTATGAACCGCCTATACAACAGATAGATTCGTATAGTACTTAGACTTGCCTTCTCAATCTGACAATCAATCAACATCACATTAATGCACCGTTACAAACAAGCCGCGCTGTGGGAAGGAATAATGCTTTTTACGATACTCTAATATATAACACGCCTTAAACAGTAGGAAGACCACTAATTAAAGCCTAGGTATGACCGTATAAACACCAGCCAACGTTGAGGGAGAGCGGGTCGAATACTGTTCCCTAAAGCAAGGTCTTCCTCCTCCTCGCCATCGCTGAAAAATATAAGATCAAGAGCGTCCGCGGCTTTCGAACCATCTTATCCTCTAGACATGTCCAGGCCACCAAACTAATTCCCACGCCCTGAAATCATCGAAGCCGATCCTTCTACCCACTCGTTCCAGCCAGCGTCGCGATGTGTTCTAACTACACACACAGTGCCTGCAGAGGGGGGCGGGGATGATGCATATTGGATTTCGGCGCGCTCTTCTTCCACGCCGTCTCCGCGAGGTGCGCGATGGCGCTCGGCGTCCAAGGCGCACACAGATCCGACCAGCCGCCGCGCGTTCACCACATCGATGGAAGGGGTTGGATCGCCGTTGGGACGTTAGAGCGGAGGTGCAGCGAGGATCTGGAGGCCTAGCCAGCAAGCCATGCCCTCTGCGTGTCGCGCAGTCGCGGAGGGGAGGCTGTGCGTCGCCGCTGTTCGGACGCGTCTTGTTCGACGGGTATTGTGTTCGCAGTGAGGAGACGTGGCGTTGCGGCGTTGGTGTTTGGGGAGATCTCGTAGTTCGTGGGAGGGGCGCGGGATGCAGAGATGCGATGCTGTGGATTAGGGTTTGAAGCTGCGGAGACGGTGCGGGGGTTGCGTTCTGGGGTCGGAAATCGGAAGGGTGATACGGAATGGGGAGGGGGAGGGAGGGAGCCAGGAGCTGGAAGCTGGAAGCTAGACGAGAGAGACCAGGTGTCGGAGATCGGATGCTGGATGTTGCGGACTGGAGGTCGGAGATCATATGCTAGAAGCTAGAAATCAGAAATCAGGTACTACAAGACAGAGATGAGAAGCCGGAAGCGGGAGTTGGAAAGCAGAAGCTGGAACACAGATATCTAGTTCGGCATATGAGGTCAAGGTGTAAAGCGATAAAAGGAATGGTATTATGCGAAGTAGACAACAACAACATCATTATCATCCCTCAATCCGTGTCCGCCTTGCCTCCAGGGCATTATGCATCCACAGTCCACAGTCTAACAGACGAAAGAAAAACACGACAAAAGCAACAGAAGACCCTTCTCTTACACAATCTTATCTCTCTTGATCTCCCCTAAGCCTTCTCACTCACTACCCCCACCGCAGTCTTAACCCTCACCCCCCCGCCCTCCCTACCCCCCTGCGTCGCTACGCTCTTGAGCCTCTCGAACCGTCCCTCGCCCTGCGCGCCCCTTGCTGCATTCGGGCTCCAGATCTGCGTTTGCGTCTGAATTTGCGCGCTGATGCCACGGTGCGCGTGGCGCTGGGCCTCGACGTCGGCACCAGCATCGGGGCTCGCGAGGATGTGGGCGCTGCTGCCGCGCCTGGGCTTCTCGGGGTGCGTTGAACTTGTCGGGGTGGTGCGGCGGAGGAAGG
>Ga0209512_1003146_pt1 | contig 16114 bp, 15 predicted proteins | sample frozenSSSSmetaG_FD_184142 | JGI IMG/M metagenome (GOLD analysis project Ga0209512, IMG submission 184142) | Glacier valley bacterial and archeal communities from Borup Fiord, Nunavut, Canada, to study Microbial Dark Matter (Phase II) -... | ecosystem: Environmental > Aquatic > Freshwater > Ice >... | reverse complement strand
CAAAGAACGGGTTCTTAATATTTTCAAGACTTGATATCATAGCCCACAAATGTAAATTAATGATCGCTCATTATTACCTTTGAAGGTATCAATATCAACCATGTACATTGGAACCGGAATTTGTTATGCGGGCTGCGGATGCTACTTAAGAATAAGCATAATAAACGCAACAATTGCACTTTCTATTTTTCTTTAATAAAAGCTCTTTATCTCTATAAGTAAATATTGAAGTAAAATGAAGCTATTAGAGTGCTGATTAACTTAGTCTGGTTTAACCTTCTCTTACCTTCATCGATTTAATTATATCGCTTCGATTTTTAATGGAGGAGGTCAAATATTGAAAATCATTAGATGAAGATGTAAGAATTAACGGTCACTTTAATTAGAATTTCAAACCGGATGATTGCATTTCTTTAACGAAGAAAAGGTATTAAAGGCAATGATAGGTGTCTTTCTGGGAGAGTCAATAGGGCAATAATTGATCGTTGGAAGCAATGTAGCGCTATAAGGATTGGATAAGTAACGCAAAGACACAAAGCGTATGCAAGAAAGACCAGGGGAGTGACTGTCTTTGCAAGTCGTTCCCCTGGCCATTGTATTAATAGTAAGGACTTAATGCCCCTTCATCTGCGGGTAAGGGGTAAGTGGCGGTAATAACCGTAAAAGCATTGTTAGGTGGTACAGCTCCCGGGGGATAATAATATGCTTCCGGATTCGCTTTGACACGTTCACCGTAAGCGGTGATCACGTTCAGAAAAGTACCAGAATGGACCAGGTCGAACCACCGCTTGCACTCGAAACTGAGTTCCACTCTTCTTTCCCTGAAAATAGCGTCCCGCACATCGGATGGTGCGGAAGCCGTCGATGGAGCGAGACCGGCGCGTGCCCGTACCTGGTTGAGGTAAGGCAGCCCTTCAGCAGTTTTGTTTTCCTCATTGAGCACTTCAGCCAGCATTAGTAATACTTCTGCATACCGGTACACCGGAATATTGTTGCCGGTATTGAACCATAAAGCATGCGGCTTGGCGTACTTCTTACAATAGGGATAGTTTTTGTTGGTCAGGGCGCTGCCGCTGGCAGTCACATAACCGATGGTCGCATCCTTGCGTAGGTCACCGGCTTCAAAGGCGGCGATCAGGTCCGGAGTAGGCGCGTTGTTTCCCTCTCCGGAGAGATCCTGAGGGTTCGATACCTGGATAATGGGCTGGATCTCGTCATGGGTCAGCGGCATGGGCAGCATATTGTATATCTGGCTACCATTGTACCCTGCGGATCCTTCCATATATTGAATTTCAAAGATCGATTCCTGGTTGTTCTTATTGTCATTGGTACCGGAAAACACATTATTGTAATCAGGGATTAGTGCATAGGTGTCATTGGTAACGATATCCTTAAGCAGCGGTTCTGCCAACGCCCATTTCTTTTGGGCCATATAGGCGTCCGCCAGCAGGGTTTTTGCTGCACCGGAGGTCGCCCTTCCAGGCTCCTGCGTAGCTTTGTTTGGCAAAAGTGTCGTCGCCGCAAGCGCATCCGCCTCGATTTGCAGGTAGACGGAATCTTCGGCAGACAGCGGTAAAGCGGCCTCGCTCCGGCTAACCGCCGGCACCAGGTGCAGGGGCACTTTTCCGAAAAGCCTGACCAGGTCAAAATAAGACCACGCGCGCAGGAACAAAGCTTGCCCTTTCAGGTTGTTCTTGGAAGCGGCTGGGAAATCTACCGCATCGATCGAGCTGAGGATTTGATTGGTGCGTGCAATAATCTGGTAATATTGCCTGTACTGGGTCAGTACATGAGAATTGGTGGTCACAGCCCCGGAGACAGTGATCGCGAAGTCGGCCAGATTCTCCTGCTGCTCGGTGGCGCCGAACAGGATATTACGGTAGTAATAGGCATTGTCGGAATGCATCTCGGTGGTATAAAACTTTTCAACGTTGTAGATCGACCGGAGGGGTTCATACCCGGCATTGACAGCCTGTTGAAAATCGGATTGAGTCTTAAAAAATGTAGCGGAGCTCAGGGCTGTCTCAGGCACTTTCTCCAGGAACTTTTGGCAACCGGTCAGAACCGCCATCGCTGCTAGTAAGATCAGTATAGTATATTTCATGACTGGGAAATAATTGGTGAGCAAATGTTTATGTGGTGGATTTTAAAAATTAAGGTTTATCCCCAGGGTGTAGGTGCGGGGGACCGGATAATTGGACAGGTCAATCCCCTGGTCGAGGTTGCCACCGTTGCCGTTGCCGTCTCCCTGTGCACTGGTTTCCGGATTAGGGCCGCCCCAGTATTTGGTAAAGGTGTAGAGCTGTTGCACAGCTGCATACACCCTGGCTGAATTGAACACTTTGTTCTTGATGCCAATGTTGTAGCCCAGCGTGACGTTTTTGATTGAAAAGAACGACGCATTGGCGATGAACCGGCTGTTGGGCCAGTCCCGTTCGATACCCGTGACATTGCCGCCGCCTACGGTTGTACCATAAAATCCTTTTCCGGGATTCGCCTCGGACCGGAAACGATATTTGACCTCTTCGACCAGATTAAAGACCCCATCGAGATTAGCGGTGCTGTAGAGATGTCGCACCAGTAGATGGTTCCCGTAGGAGCCGGAACCGGTAATGGACATATCCCAGTTGCCGAACTGAAAATTATTGACGATGCCGTAGGTGAATTTGGGAAAAGGACTGCCGGTGATCACGCGGTCATCATTGTCCCCCCCGTAAGTGATGATTCCGTCGCCGTTTGCATCCTTCAGCTTAATGCTGCCAACAGTGGAGCGGCCGGGGATCTGCGGGGAATGATCAAGGTCGGTTTGATTACGGTAAACGCCCTGGGCGACCAGGCCGTAGAACTGACCGAAGGGGTGTCCCACTTCGGTGATATTTAATCCCGTGTTGCCGTATACCCGGTCGATGCCGGGGGCAAGTGACTCAACGATATTGCGGTTAAAGGAAATATTGGCCGAAGTGTTCCACTTCAACTTTCCTTCAAGGTTGCGGGTATTGATGGAGAATTCATGTCCCCAGAACTTGATCTCTCCGATGTTGTCGGCAAAAGTACCGAAGCCGGATTCCTGGGCCACATTCACATTGTAGAGCAGGTTGCTGGTGCGTTTGACATAATAATCGTAGGTAAACTGAATTCGGTCATTGAGTATGCCAAGGTCCAGCCCCGCATCGAACTGCTTGGTGGTTTCCCAGCCCAGGTTCGCGTTGGCCAGTGAAGTGACTGCCGCACCGGTGGCTACTGTACTGCCAAATACGCTGTTGACTGTATTGCTGACCAGCGCATACGGCGTGTAATTACCAATGTTGTTGTTGCCGATCAAGCCGTAACTGGTTCTGATTTTGGCAAAGGAAATTTTGCGGAACTGCTGAAAGAAGTTCTCGTCTGAGATCACCCATCCGAGCGATGCAGAGGGAAAAGTGCCCCAGCGGTTGTTCGCTCCGAACCGGGAAGAACCATCACTTCGGAAGGCGACTGTAGCCAGATATTTGCCCTTATAATTGTAGGTTAGCCGGGATAACAGCGAGGTTAGCGACCAGGTCTGCGCATCATTGGTACTGCCGCCCCTGTCGACGTTAAGGGCGCCCTGAATAGTGGGCAGCCGGTCATCTGTGTAGGTATTAGTGGCCACTGATGTACGCTCGAAACGGGATTGCTGGTTTGTATAACCTGCCAGCAGTTCAAAATTGTGGTTGCCAAAACTGCGGGTATAGGTTGCCAGATTTTCGTTCAGCCAGGAAATGAACTGCTGATCGTTACGATAGGCCGAAGCGGTCGTCGGAATGGGCACGTTGATGCCGTTGGTGGCCGTGGATGGATTAAAGAAAAAAGATTTGGATCCATCGTATTCCGCGTTGATAGAGGAGCGCAGCACCAACCCTTTTATGGGAGAATAGGAGATATAGGCGTTGGAAATCAGATTGGTCTGCTTGTTTTCATTGATCAGCTCCCTGGCCGCCCGAACCCAATTGGGATAGGCAAAAATGTTGCCGGTACTGGCCGGAAACTGGTTAAAAAGAGTGAGTCCTCCGCTGGAGTCATGAATAGGCATAATCGGCCACGTGTGCAGGGCATTGAAAAGGATACCTGTTCCCCTGTCCCCATCGGTTTTAGGCGTGTTGTCATAGATATACTGCGGGGAAATGTTAAAGCCGATCTTCACTTTATCGGACACGTTGTAATCTGTATTTATGCGTAGCGAATAGCGCTTGTAAGCGTTGTTCAGCACCACACCCTGCTGATTGAAGTAGCCGGCGACCACCGAAGTGCTCGACCGTTCTGAGTTGGTGGTCAGTGTCAGGTTATAGCTCTGTATCGGAGCTCTTCTCAACAAAGCGCCATACCAGTCGTTGTTCTTGTTGCGGTAGGAAGCCGGGTCCTGGAATTCCGCGGGAACGGGCTGGCCCTCATCCTGGAAATATTGTTTTTTGAATTCAACGAATTCTTCCGCATTCATCATTTTTACCCGCCCTCTTTCAGGCACCTGCTGCAAGCCGTAATAGGTATTAAAGCCGACATTGGTCTGTCCTTTTTTGGCCTTTCGGGTAGTGATGAGCACTACTCCATTGGCTGCTCTCGAACCATACAGGGAGGTGGATGCAGCATCTTTGAGAACGGAGATCGTTTCAATTTCATCAGGGTTCAGATTGCTGATGTCCCCGGTGATGGGAAAACCATCAATCACGTATAGGGGATCACTGCCCGCAGAAACGGACACCTGACCGCGGATGCGCACGGACATTCCCTGTCCGGGTTTGCCTGTAGTCTGGTTGATCTGCACTCCCGCAAGACGGCCCTGGAGTTTCTGTGTCAGCTGGGCCGCAGGAATGTCTTTGATCTCTTTGGCCTGCACCGTTTGAACGGATCCGGTGACAGCCTTTCTCAACTGAGAACCATAGCCGACAACCACGACCTCGCCCAACCCCTGGTTGTCGCGCAATAGGGTAACCGTCACGGCCTGTCTGCCGTTCAGCGATATTTCCTGGCTCACAAATCCAATCGAAGACAGCACGAGGGTAGAATGGTTTCCTGGCACCATAAGAGAAAAAGAGCCGTTGTCATCGGTCACGACTGCAGTGGATGAACCTTTGATCGTTACGGTGACCCCTGCCAGGCCTGCGGCCTTATCATCGGTCACCCGGCCGCTGATCTCTATATTCTGGGCGCTTGCAAAAAAAACAGTTAAACAGGAGGAAAATAATAACAACAATAGCTTCGCCTTGGCGAGAGGGGGAAATTTCATAAGCGATCGTAGATTTTAAAAAGTGAATAATGGCAAAAGGATAATCCTTTTGGAAATATATGTTAACGAATATACAAAGTGACGTTTGGGCAACAATGCTGGAGTGTGGTGCTGCTGTTTTCGGTCAAATTTTTAATTTGCCTGCCAAGGGTTATTGGTTTGATCACCATACCGCAAAACCAGTGAATGATTCACCGATTTTGTGCATTATCTACCCGGTCATAGAATTCGTTTTGCAACTGAAGCGTCTTGGTGTCCTGCCTGATCATCTTTAATGCTTTCACAAAAGAATTGATTTCATGAGTGGCTATCAGCTTTCCTGTTTCCCCGGATGCCTTAGCGCCTTCACCCGAATAGTGATTTGGAAAAGAAGAGTACCACCATATCGGTGTGTACACATCGGGTAAACTTGACCTTTTCTGATCGGCGCCTGATTCCGAAGATGCCCGGTTCATTTTCATCAGATCGGGTCTGTAATACAAAAGCGTGGAGGTTTCTCTTTCGCCTGCATGAAGGTCAACGCTTTCATCAGATTTCCAGACCTTGTCCATTTGTGTTGAGTAAGTCGAATCAGAAGCGGGATTGTACAGATAGATCACGTAATCGTGGCGCTTATTTAAAAATGATTGCATAAAAAAGTGTAAGAACTCCGGATTGCCTCCATGACCATTCAGGATAACTATGCGCTTAAAGCCGTTGCGGGCGATTTCATCGCAGGTGGCCTCCAGCAAGTCATATATTACTCTTGCAGACAGTGCAAAGGTTCCAGGCTGATGTCGTGCCTCATTTATCTGACCATAAAAATAATCGGGAAATGTAACGGCATATTCCTGCTGCACAGCACGAGCCGCCCACTCTCTTACATGAATTAGATCCGTTCCCAGCGGGGAGTGCGGGCCGTGTTTTTCGAGAATGCCAATGGGAAGGATACACGTGCGGGAGGATTTGTCCAAGGCCGCCTTCCAGTCTGAAGCGGTAAGTTCATCCCATCGTGAAGGCAGTTGCTGGGCAACGCAAACGCCCGAAAGGCTGATCAATAACAGGAAAAGAAGATATTTCATATTACCCGGTTTTACCTATTGAAGATAATACGAAAATCAAACATTCGGAGTCCAAAAGGCTTTTAAATTTATTTACTTCCGAACTCGTCAGCCTTCTATTCTCATAGCAACACCTGACGCCCCTGGAACTGTGGCGCGTTTACGATGAATTAATAAATTCAGTTACTTTATTTCTTTTTATTGAATTGCTTAATCAGCCACGGCAGGGTTGATCCCTGACCGAAAGAGGACCTCAATTAACTCTCCGGTATTGATATTATAAAGTTAGGGGTACTGTAGTGGGCTAAAAAGTACGTAAATCTAACCTTAAGATGATTGATCTAGATTTTTAATCATTTGCGATAAGTAGCAGTTTGTTAATATCTTTTATCAGAATCTTCCGGCCTTTGGTTTCTAATATGCCTTCCTCTTTAAAATCTTTTAATATTCGTAAGATATTTTCCCGCGTAGTACCAACCAGGCTGGCTAAGTCTTCGCGAGACATGTTAATTTCAACCTGCATCCCAGGGACAAAATCTTCTTTATATTTTTCTCTCATAAGCACAAGCTGCATTGCCAGTCGTTCCCGGACACTTCTTTGGGCAAATAATGCAATACAATTCGCAAATACGGAAAATTCATGGCTTAATGTCTTTAATAACTTTTGAGAAAGAAATTTAGAGGAAGCGAGAACATTGAGAAAGTCCTCCTTTGGTATAAAGGTGATTATACTGTCTTCCAGAGTGGCAGCGCTGTCCTGGTAACGTTCTTCTGCTAGCATGGCATGATAACCAATTAATTCACCAGTATTCGCCACATAGATGATCTGTTCTCTGCCCAGTTTGTCGACTTTGTACTTCTTTACTTTACCAGCCCGCACAAAAAATATACCAGAAGGATATGCTCCATATCTGAAAATAATTTGGCCTTTGCTATAAAGATCTTCTGTAATGTTTGCAAAAAGAATATCTAATTCTTCCTTTGGCAAATCTCTTAACACGGAGCTGTTCTCGTAGTTCCATTTGTCAATCGGAAAGATATCTTTTATCATTGAAATTCAAATTTACTCAATAAAAAGTAATTAAAACCACTTTTAAAAGTAACAAAATGCACATTTTTGAGTAATATGGATCATGGTGTTTAGACGTAGTGAGATATATCTTTGCTGCATGCAACACTCAGGCGATTTAAAACCTTCAGGTAGCCAAAAAAGAGATCTATACTTTACAAACGATTATGAATGGATAGATTTTCAGGGTTCCGTAGCATACATAGGTGTTTGCCTTTTTAAACTAACTGGTATTCGAAAGATAAACAAAGTTGTTCTCCCCAGAGTTGGTGAATTCTTTAATGCGGATCAAATTATTGCCTCAATCTGCAATAGCGAATATAAAATAGACATTCACATGCCGGTGACCGGAAGATTGCTTTCCTGTAACGAAGAACTGACAAAAGGGAATTTCAGTGTTCTGCTTGAAGAGCCTGAAACAAAGAGTTGGATTGCGCTTATAGGCCCTTCTTTGCCTTATGACCGAAAAGGTCTGCTAATATCACCAAAATACCAAATGAAGCGCAGAACTGTGTTGTAAACTACCATTGTAAACATTAATTGTTATATATCCTATGCTAGTACAGGAACATGGCTGGAACAAAATCTTTAAGAGCGATGATACTTTTAATAAATTATTTCCAACAGGCATCGAAAGAAAAGCAATTAAGCACTGGTCTAGGCTTGAAATTGCAAAATCAGCGGCTGAGTTTTTGGCTGCTCAAAACAATGTGCACGTATTGGATATCGGGAGCGGCGTTGGAAAGTTCTGTCTGGCAGCGGCTCATCATAAACCCAATGCTGTTTTCTATGGCGTAGAACAGCGTAAATATCTGGTCGACTACGCGATTGATTGCGGCAACAAGCTGGAATTGTACAATGTTTCGTTCATCCATGGAAACTTTACACAGCTCGACTTGGGTCAATTTGATCATTTTTATTTTTTCAATTCTTTCTACGAGAATTTAGACGGTACAGATAAAATAGATAATACCATTGAACACTCCGTTTCACTATATAACTATTACAACCGGTACCTTTATAAACAACTGGAGCAAAGGCGAACCGGAACACGAATAGCAACTTTTCATAGTCTGGAGGAGGAAATTCCCCCATGCTATTATGTTGTAAAAACAGAATTTGACGGATTACTTAAGTTTTGGGTGAAAGCTTAATGATTGAAACTATGAAAACCGTGGTGGGTTTAGAGATGTTGTCTATTCAGAACTGTTTTTAATTCCGCCCTCTGGAAGCCGGACAACACTCCAAACTTTTTTAACGAGCATTTATGCGACACATCATCCACAATTATGAGGGAATAATGATCAGTAAAATATTGTCCTGCAAAACGACTTTGACAGTGCTGAATATTATTGACAAAAAAATAGCATTGATCAAGCAAAAAACTGGTGATCGCTCAATAATCAATGAGTTTTTGGAGAATTCACTAATAAATTTGCGCCATGCCAATGAGGCTAATATTGAACCTACTCAATTCTCCAAAATCAGATCAGCAATTGATCATTTGGAAAACCTGAGAATGCAGTATAAAGTTTTTTAAGGTGAATATTAGTTTAAAAACTATATGAAGTGGCAATATCGCTTGAGGATTATCGACTTAAGTTAATTAATAAAATATTATCGGCATCATCCCAAGATGATGTAAAGAAATTCGTGGGCACGGCCATTAGAAGTTTAAAAGAAAATAAAGTACATGATCATGTGATTACCCGGTTCATTCTCAAGACGATTGCAAGGTTGGAAGTAATTAAGATAGAAATTAAGGATCTGCAGCAATCGAAAAACATTCAAACGTCAAGAATTGAGCTGTACAACATAAGTTTCAATGTTCAATCGTTTATATAGCTCTGACAAACTACGAAAGAATACTAAATGGAAGCAAAATAGCAATGATTCACTATTACAAAACAAAAATGGTACATGAAATTGTGTCTTGCTCTTCTTTTGAAGAAGTGAAATTTACTGTGAACGCCATATTTTTATTGCTAAAAGTTGAAGATATTGAAAATACGGATATGATTATTTTTATAGATAATGCACTGGCAGAACTGAGATCTTTGCCCAGGACGAAACTTCCTTATTTCCAGAATGCTAATATTATTTCTGCGGAACTATTGTTAAATCAACATCGGTTGCAATTCTGCAAAGTAATGACTTGAATATTTACATTATGTTTTATCCAAAAATAGTAGAAACCCTAAAAGGATACACGCGTCAGCAGTTCGTAAAAGATTTAGTAGCCGGTATAATCGTAGGCATTGTCGCATTACCCTTAGCGATTGCTTTTGCCATTGCATCCGGTGTTTCACCGGAAAAAGGATTATTTACAGCGATAATAGCTGGTTTCATTATTTCAGCATTCGGGGGCAGCCGGGTTCAAATTGGCGGTCCTACGGGCGCTTTTATCGTTATTGTTTACGGAATAGTGCAGCAGTATGGCGTAGACGGATTGACCATTGCGACATTCCTTGCCGGAATTATGTTGATGATTATGGGTTTCGCCCGTTTTGGGAGCGTGATTAAGTTTATTCCTTATCCACTTATTGTAGGCTTTACCACAGGAATAGCTGTAATCATCTTTTCTTCGGAAATCAAGGACTTTTTTGGCCTGCATATGGGAGCGGTTCCTGCAGATTTTATAGATAAATGGAGTGCGTATGGTCAATATTTTTCCACCATTAACTGGTATGCATTTCTTATTGGTATTAGTACTATAGGCATCATCCTGGTATCTCCTAAGTTCACACGGCTAGTCCCTGGTTCGCTTATTGCTATTCTTGTGGCGACGCTTGCCGTTCAGATATTTCATTTGCCTGTGGAAACCATTGGCAGCCGTTTCGGCAGCATTCCATCTTCATTACCTTTTCCGTCTATACCTGATTTGAATTTGAAAATTATTAAAAATCTGATTCAGCCGGCTTTCACGATTGCCATTCTTTGTGGGATCGAAAGCCTGCTTTCAGCTGTTGTAGCTGACGGCATGATAGGCGGTAACCACAAAAGCAATGTGGAGTTAGTAGCGCAGGGCGCGGCCAATATCGCCTCCGCTCTATTTGGGGGGATACCCGCAACGGGTGCCATCGCCCGAACAGCTACGAATGTTAAAAACGGGGGCAGAACACCGGTCGCCGGTATTGTTCACGCATTAACCTTGTTAGTTATCATGCTTGCTGTAGGCAGATGGGCAACCCTGATTCCTATGAGTTGTCTTGCCGGTGTCTTGGTGATTGTTGCTTATAATATGAGTGAATACGTCACGTTTTTAGATATTGCTAAAGGCAGTCGCAGTGATGCAGCCGTGTTGTTAGCAACTTTTACCCTGACCGTATTAGTCGATTTGACCGTTGCCATCGAAATAGGAATGGTTCTGGCGGTGCTTTTGTTTATGAGGGGAATGATTAAAATAAGTAATGTTAGTTCGCTTCTTCAGGATGGTAACTCCGAAATAAGTGACAATCCTATCAGCAACTATAATATTCCGGCAGGTGTGGAAGTTTTTGAATTATCCGGTCCGCTATTTTTTGGCGCAGCTTATAAGTTTAAAGATGCCATTAAATTAATCGAGAAAAAGCCAAAGGTTTTAATTGTTCGCATGAGTAAAGTTCCTGTAATTGATGCAACCGGTTTGCATACCATAAAGGACGTACTGCATATGTGCACTCGCGATAAAATTCAGCTTATTCTAAGCGGTGTTCAACCCACGGTTCTGCAAGAATTCGGCAAATCAAGGCTGTTGTTTAAAATAGGCAGGCGATACGTTACCAAAGATCTTGAAACGGCCATTATTAGAGCCAAAGAAGTGATAACTAAAGCATCTTAAGGAACCAAAGATAGCTATCTCCACGACTATCGTAATGTAACAACTCAATACAATATGCTACCAATTAAAAATAAACCAAGTTATTTAGTAAGTCTCTTAACATTAAAATGCCCTCATTGCAGAGAAGGAAAAATGTTTCTTACAGGATCCTATAGCAAAAACCTCATGAAGATGAAAGATTCCTGTGATGTTTGCGGACAAAAAATGGAAATCGAAGTCGGGTTTTACTACGGCACCGCGTATGTAAGTTACCTTTTAGGAATTATTTTTTCAGTCAGTACTTTTTTCGCTTGGTGGATCACATTAGGATTTTCGCTGGACGACAGCAGGTTCTTTTGGTGGATGGGTTTGAATATTTTTCTTTTACTCATACTTCAACCGTATTTAATGCGGCTATCTAGAACATTATGGCTCTCTTTTTTTGTGAAGTATGGACAAGAGCGTTCACTTGATCATTGAAAGTGACATTTATTAAGGTTACTCATTTGACTAATTGATTTTTACTGTAAGATTTCTTACAAAAGAAACCGTTAGTTTCTATCGTCAATTAACATTGTATGACTGCTCCAGGTAAATACAAATATTCCGCTGAACATTATTATCGCAGCAACAAGTAGAGCTTCATTATTGAAGGGCAAAATAACATACTGCAATCCGGTAACACCCTGGAGCATTAATAATATTTCATTAATAATAATACCCGTTACGAAAATCCAGACCCCTGTTATATAATGCTTTCTTACCCTTAACATTTTCATGGAAGTAATATATCCAAGGATAAAAATAGTGATCACACCCAACAGAACCAGGTGGAGATACCCAATAACGATAGGCCTGAATCCGAAAGCCAACTGGCTAAGGGCAGGATGCGTAGACCCAAGTTGCAATAATAGTTTTATTGTCAATGCAATTGCAGAAAGTAAAAGTAATGGCTTGCCATTTTTGGGAAAAGCCTGCCGGATTGACTGTTTGTTTTTAAGCATCAGATTAACGAGCATCGCCCATCCAAAACTCTGCGCTATTGCCGATGCTACTACAAGAAGATAAAGAAACATAGTCATTGGCACCCACAGTACTGATAGAAAATAGGCTGGTGTACAGGCAATACTGAACAACCAAAAAATAATTTTCATAGGAGTTCCTGCGGAAAATATCTTCTCCATCCTTGACATAAGTAGTCCCATCGCAGCGAAAAAGAACCACCCATTGTATTGAAAGTGCAGAAAGAAATAAACAGCAGCAAGGAACCAGTTTTGGTGGACTATCTTATTTGCCATCATATATGCCAGTGAAAAGGCCCCAAGTGATGAAATCGCATAAAATAATAAACCTGCTTTAAACCAGGACAGACTGATATTCTTATTTCCTGTTGAATTTAGATCTTTCCAATACTTAACTGAAAAGAAATAGAAATTGACAATTGATAATGTTGAAAAACTGATGGATCCAAACCCATAACCCTGTAAAGGAAAAAATATAAGCATCCCGTATGCCGTAATTAGATTGCCATACAAAAGCCAGCGATATTTTTTAAAGATGTGCTGGCCTTTATATTGGCTGAGATACTGTACCATCAATACCATCAGCACCTGGGTTATCCATCCGGTGAATGCGAAATGGGAGTGTCCGTGCAATAAAAATTTCTGATCGATAAATGAAAAAGAAAATGCAATTTTATACCGGAGGATGATTCCTATCAGTGCAACGATCAGCAGATTTATAAACGAAATATGTAACCACCTGCGTAAAGAAGATCCCATATTCTTTATTTACCAGTAAAAATAAAGGCAAGACTTTGACGTGTATATGATCTGAATCATATCTTAGCAGTACACCTTCCCTTTATTGATCAATAATTCACCGGTCTCATGCATGTGTCTCATCGAACGGATTACGGTCTCTACTCTCAACCCGGTCATGTCTGCAATTTGTTGCCGGGTTAATTTAAGTTGACTGCAGTCGGTGTAAAAATTCTTATTTTCTTTTTTAAGATAGTTCAGCAAAGCTCTGATCATGATTTCTGGGTCATGGCAGGCAAAAGATTTGAGGAGCATCATTTTAAAACGAACTCTTTGAGCAAGCAATTTGGTGAATTCGAAATGAATATCCTGGTTTTCTTTAATAAGCTTGAAGAACACAGATTTATGCAGTCGGATGACTACGGAGTCCTCATCTGCGAAGGCCGATGCAGAGTAAGGTTGATCGTCAAATAAAGGCAATTCTCCAAAACACTCTCCAGGTTCAATAATAGTTTGGACAAACTCCTTACCCTCCTCATTAATATTCAGCCACCGCACTCGCCCGGTTACCAATTGATAATAAAAGCAACATACAGTTCCTTCCAGAAAAATACTATCGCCTCTGGAAACCTTTTTATAAGCAGCCCCCAGAGAAAGTAACAGATCGATGTTAATTATCATAATGGTGTGGAGAATAGTTGCATCAAAGTTAATTTAATAATGAAGGAATGAGATGATATGCCCGACCTGCTGATATGATTTTAATCATATAACTCTATACCACCAGCTAATATAAGCTTAATCCTATCATAAAATCTAAAATGTCAGTTACTGCAGTTTTCTCCATTTATGATTCAACGCATAATATAAACCATACAACGGGAGTAATCTTGCATCGTCAATTATTAAACGAAAATCTTGCATCATGAAAAAATTAATCGTAGTCGCAGCAGTGGGATTCTTTGTTGCTTTAATGTTTTCCTGCGGAGGCGGCGATGCCGGTTCCAACGCACCGGCATCGGGCAATGAAACCTCTAATACCGCTAATGGAAACCCTTCTTACGATCCACACCGTGGCGAAGGCAAATTTACTAAAGTCGACATCAGTCCGGCATTGAACGTTGCCATGGCTGAAACAGGCGATAAAGTATATGCTGTCAAATGCAGTGGCTGCCACAAGCTTACAGATGAAAAATTGGTTGGTCCAGGCTGGAAGGGTGTCACATCCAGGCACAGCGCTGAATGGATAATGAATTTTATCACTAATACAGATGAAATGCTGAATAAGGATCCAAAGGCACAGGCACAACTGGAAATATGTCTTGTTAGAATGCCCAATCAGAATTTATCTGATGATGATGCAAGAGCACTGTATGAATTTCAGCGTAAAAATGATGGTGTCAAATAATAATCATCGAATTTCTTTTACAGTAAATTATTTAATATGAAGAAAATTAAAAATCTGCTTCCTGCGTTGATGGCAGTAGGAATGCTTCTCGGTATGCACGCGTGTAAACCCAAAAATGCAGGCAATACGATTAGTTCCGATGCAGCCGGCAAGGTATATATTGCACCCGGCAAGTATGATGAGTTTTATAATTTTGTATCTGGTGGATTCAGCGGACAAATGAGTGTGTACGGTTTACCAAGCGGAAGACTTCTCAAGGTTGTTCCGATTTTTTCGGTTAATCCTGAAAATGGATATGGTTATTCAGAAGAAACAAAGCCCATGTTAATGACATCACATGGATTTATTCCCTGGGATGACCAACACCATTTAGATCTCTCTCAAACTAATGGGGAAATTGACGGCCGCTGGATATTCGCCAACGCAAATAACACACCGCGTGTTGCAAGAGTCGATCTGACAACCTTTCACACTGCCGAAATTATCGAATTGCCAAACAGTGCAGGCAATCACAGTTCACCCTTCATTACCGAAAACACAGAATATGTTGTCGCTGGTACAAGGTTCAGTGTGCCTCCTGATGATAAAAATGGCGACGTTGCTATAAATACTTACAAAGATAATTTTAAGGGAACAATCAGTTTTATTAGTGTTGATAAAAATAGTGGCAAGATGGATATTGCTTTTCAATTGCAATGCCCTGCGGTAAATTTTGATTTGAGTCATTCGGGAAAGGGGCCATCCAGCGGATGGTTTTTCTTTAGCTGTTATAATACTGAAAAAGCGAATACTTTACTGGAAGTGAATGCGTCCAAACGAGATAAAGATTTTATTATGGCCGTAAACTGGAAGAAGGCCGAAGAATATTTCAAGGCCGGCAAGGGCAGGAAACAATCTGTAAAATATGCTCATAATTTCTATGATGAAAAGACGCATACGGCTACATCTGAATTTAAAACTGAAGTAATTGTTTTGGATTCAAAAGAACTTAAAGATATTTGCTATTTTATTCCCTGCCCTAAATCGCCTCACGGTTGCGATGTTGACCCAACCGGCGAATATATTGTTGGAAGTGGCAAGCTTGCTGCATTAATACCAGTATTCAGTTTTAGTAAAATACAAAATGCAATCTCAGCAAAAGATTTTATTGGAGATTACGACGGCATTCCGGTAATTAAATACGAATCTGCATTGTATGGCGAAGTTAAAAAGCCAGGCCTTGGCCCTTTACATACCGAATTCGATGGCAGAGGCAATGCGATTACCACCATGTTCGTGTCGTCTGAAATTGTAAAGTGGAACCTTAAAGATTTAAAAATTCTTGACAGGGCGCCAACTTTTTATTCGCCCGGGCATTTATGTATCCCCGGGGGAGATACTAAGAAGCCCAATGGTAAATACGTAATTGTTTATAATAAAATAACTAAAGACAGGTATCTGCCAACGGGACCCGAGTTGGCGCAGGCTGCCCAGCTGTTCGACATCAGTGGTGAAAAGATGCAATTGCTTTTAGATTTTCCAACTATAGGGGAGCCTCATTACGCGCAGGCCGTTCAGGCAAGCTTGATACGTGATAAATCAGTCAAGTTTTTTAAAATAGAAGACAATAACCATCCCTATGTATCGAAAGGTGAAGGAACAACAAAAATTGTCAGAGAAGGAAATAAAGTACATGTGTATATGACCCTCATCCGTTCACATATCACACCAGACAACATTGAAGGTATAAAGATGGGCGATGAAGTATATTTTCACACTACTAATATTGAACAGGATTGGGACGTACCGCACGGTTT
>Ga0209512_1003140_pt1 | contig 16131 bp, 6 predicted proteins | sample frozenSSSSmetaG_FD_184142 | JGI IMG/M metagenome (GOLD analysis project Ga0209512, IMG submission 184142) | Glacier valley bacterial and archeal communities from Borup Fiord, Nunavut, Canada, to study Microbial Dark Matter (Phase II) -... | ecosystem: Environmental > Aquatic > Freshwater > Ice >... | reverse complement strand
CCATGTTCTGATAAACAGGTTGTCCTGATCGTGTGAAGACATACAACTGTGATTTGGGATAGTTTTCTACAAGGCCTTTGAATACGAGGAACTCATTAATTGCGTCACCGTTTGGAGAAAACCCTTCAGGTGCGGTAATACCTCCATCATAGGTGTCGATTGTTACGGTTGCAGAAGCGCATAAACCTACCTCATCGCATACTTCATAAACGAACTGATCACGGCCAGGGCGTCTTTCGTGAGGAATGTAGGTGATTGTTCCATCCGGATTTACCTTGGTTCCGCCCCGCGTGGGCTGCTCAGTGACATGCATGGTGCCAGGAAGGAATTTCACAGTCGAATGGTCATTGGCCAAAACGATGATTGTTGTATCCTTTGCCCATGATGTTCTGGCATAATCGTTATTGGCGACGATCTGATGGATTTCAAGCGGGAACTTGAAACTCTTTGTGGATTTGCAGCCATGAGTATCTGTGATTTCCAGTGAATAGATGCCTGGTCCGTTCAATTTTGCCTTTGGTTGGTTCAGCGGGCCAACAATTTTACCTTCAGCAGTAAACCACCTGTAATTGAGTGCTGTACCCGTAGAAACGGTTCCGTCAACGACCATACTGCCATCTTTTTCTAGTTTTCCGGTTGAGTAAACTTCGGCGACAGGGAAACGATCAACTTTGATTGTAAAGATGTCGATGTGCTTATTTCCTTTGCGGTCGGTTACCTGAAGTTTTACCCTGAAATCGGCGGGTAACGACCCGGTGAAAGCGGGTGAAAGGAGGAATTCAGTGATTACGCCTGTTTGCCTGGTTAACGCACCACCCTGATCCATTGACGACCATTCATATTGGACAATGTCGCCGATCGATTTCGAAGCATCGAGCTTAACCTGCTCACATGCTCCGGTTTGTGTTGCTCCAGCTACAATTGCCTCAATTACAATCGGAATGACTTTCAGCATACCGACCTTCAGATTTACACACCCGGTGGGGCCAAAGGCGGTAACAGAAAAATAGTAGACTCCCCGCTTTTTCCAGATGACGGGAACTACAGCGCTTTCGTGTCCGTTTACGAATTCAGCTTCTACAGCAGTGATTTGCCTGGTTAGTGTCCTGTCCGTGAAGATCTTCCAGTAATAAGTGTTTCCGGGTTCCGCTTTTACGCCAAGGTCTCTGATTTTCCCTTCAAAAACGACAGGTATCTCCTGTGCGATGGCAGGTACCAACGCACAAAAGACCAGCACGAATGCCAGCCATAAAAACCTGTATTTTCCTGAAAGGATCATCTAAAATTTTACATTGATCAAATGAATAGCATCACAACTATTTTCCCTGGCGACGAAATGTGTTTTAAATCCGAATTGCCTTTCAGCCAGTATACCGTACTGGCTGAAAGGGTCATCTGTTATGAAAAACAACAATTCAGGAGACTATCACAATCTCCTTGTAATTAATTCGCGGTCAGGAAAGGAGTCGGATTTGGGTTTGTAATAGCGGGACGTGCTTTAAGTACCTGTTGTACATTGTCGTTTTCGGCAACAGGTAAACAAGTAGCAGGAGCAACATCAACATCATTATTTCCGGCTATATCCGTAGCGCTAAGATTTAGTGCAAGCGTTTGATCTGCTGTACCCTCGAAGGAATCGTCCTTCACAATAATTTTAATGTATACAAATTCGTCAGTACCGGTTGTGACATTGTCACCTCCATTGTCAGGTACCACAGTTGTTGCAATTCCTGTAGCCAAATCAAAGTTTGAGGTTCCAAGGAATGTAGTAGTCCGGCTCCATTCCATTGATTTAATGGTTTGCGGAGCAGATATTGAGGCTCTTAAAGCTGTCATATCAATTTTTGGTGTCCAGCTTCCTGTAAAATTATTTGCTGTAACTTTCAGATAAAATGCGTTCTCTCCGAAATCGTAGGTCACCTTATCGTCGGCACCAATAATAGCATCCACAAAAGCTGCGCGACAAATCTCAGCATAAACACCAGCGGCTGAATTGATATTTTCAACAGAAATCTGGAATAGATTGATTGGTGTAATTCTCCATGGCTTGATGTTATTTGTGCATCCGGTTGTGTACTTAACTACAAGGTAATATTTTACAGGAGTAGGTAAGTTTGCATCGGCAACCGCTTTCGCTGTCCATGTGATGTCAATTGACGCTGTGGTACTCGTTGGCAGATTGTAACCTGTTCCTGCAACAATGATATCACCTGCGGCACCTGTTCCATTTGCGACCGGCGCAGCGACTGAAATATGGGGATCGGTCGTTACAAACCAATCAAATGTTCCACCTGTAGGATTTACAGTAATACCGTAGGTGTACTTTTTCCCTGCCATAGGTTTAAGTGCGTCATCACACTGGGCATAGGATTCGTTAACAAAACTGAAAGATGCCAAAACGAAAATCGCGAGAATTAATAGTTGCTTTTTCATAACTGATAATATTAAATTGTGATAAATATTTATTTGTCGTTTGTTTTTGAAATTCATTTTATAGTTGATTTTGTTGCCATTGACGGTTTGAATTCCAGTCCGGGTTCAACCGCTGGCGACTTCCCGGACTTCGCCACCGTCCGGGTGGACTCTTGTCCTGATTTTGAAATGGCAATGTGTTGACCCTGTATAAATTCGGACGCATTCGGATGGAAATTCCGTTCGTTCCTGTGGAAGTCCAGTTTGTGTCGTGCCTGTTCTGGCTGTTCGTTTGTTGATGCATCTTGTTATCTTTTTGGTTTATATTCTAAGTTTTAAAAATTATTGCTGATGATGGGACGAGGTGTAACGACCACGTCGACAAACTGAATAGTGACATTGCCGACTTTATCGGTCACTGTATAGCTAATGCGGTTGGTGCCAAGTGGAAATTGAAGTTCGGTGCCATAGGTAGATAGCTGTCCGGTTCCGGAAAATTCAATCGAACCATTGTTTCCAAAATCGATCGTCCATGCAATCGGATTGACAGCCAATGCGCAGTTGTCTGCGACAGAACCAAGGTTAAGCAACGTGCTTCCGGCTGCAACGAGGTAGTAATCGGGACGCAACCAGGTGATGTCCAGATCTGTATTTTCCTGTCCCGGGTTGTACAGTGCCTGCGATACGTATTCCACGCAGTAACCGGCATTCAGTAAAGGCAGTGTAAAGGTTGGGGGTGTGTTGTCTTCCACCGAATACACCTGCTGGCAGTTCGAAGTGCAACCGGTCGAATTGGTCATCGCCAGCGAAAGGGTAAACTGACTGTTATTTGCCGCGCCGGCGGTAACATTTACGCTGCTTCCATTCGTTGCACCAGATATCGATCCGTTTCCGGTGATGCTCCAGGCATACGAAGTCATACCAGCTGGAACAGTGTAAATGTTTGATGTGCTGGAAGGACATACGGTAGCAGGTCCGGTAATTGAACAGGATGGCGGTGGAATTACAGCGATCGGACTGGCAGATGCCGTAACCGGAGCACAACCATATCCATCTGTAATTGTGAGGTTATAAACGCCGCTTTTTGCAATGGTCGCATTGGGTATGCTTGGGTTCTCGAGGCTGGAGGTAAATCCGTCAGGTCCTGTCCAGCTAAATGTGAAAGGAGCTTTCCCTCCTTTAAGATTTGCAAATAAATTGATCGGCTGGCCGATACAAAAAGATGTTCCGTTACTTGATGGCGCGATAACAGCGGGTAACGGAGCCAGTGTTGCAAACGAAATATCATCGAGTCCGAAATCATTTCCGGCTGCAGCAGTCTGGAAGTCAACAATTTCAATTGGAACTGAAAATACGCCGGCAGGTGCAGTCCATGTTCCGTAGAACTGTATCCAGTTGAAAGGAGGATTATTGTTATTTGGTCTTGCGGGTAAAGGTGCGGTTGTACCTACTAAGGTGCCGTTAACCCGGAATTGCAATTCCGCATAATTTCCAACATTGTTTAAACTTAATGCCCATGCAGAGAAATAATAACTGACACCCGGCACTACGGGAACAATGGTTGTCCAGATTACAGGCTGAGGAGTTCCCGGGAATCCGTTTACGATCATAAAATTCCCTGTGCCTGATGTATGATCCCTGCCCCAGAAGTTGGAATGATAGGCCTGAGGATCTGTGCCAACACCATAAAGGCCCTCTGGTCCTAATTCCGTATTCCCGCCAACATCAGCTCTGTAACCATAAGTTGAATGCGTAAACCCGGTGTTCCCGGCCGAAAAGTCACCATTTACCACCAGTTCGGTAGATACATTGTAAATGGCACTTGCAGAACATCCTGCCGCATTGGTAACAAGTACAGAATATTGCCCTGCAATGTTTACCATGATTTCGGAAGTTGTTTCATCCGTATTCCACAGGTAAGTTGCACCTGCACCGCCTCCGTTGGCAGTTAGCCGGATATAGCCGCCGCCTGCGCAATAATTGGCGCTAATATCGGGAGTCGGAATGGCGCTTACAGTAACCGGCAAGACCAGTGCTGTACTTGTTCCGCATGAATTTCCTGCCTTCACGGTGATGTTCCCATTCTGTCCGGCTGTGCCTGAAGTTACAATGATTGAGTTAGTACCAGCGCCGGAAGTGATTGTCCAACCTGCCGGAACAGTCCATGTGTAGGACGTAGCGTTCGGTGCTGCAGGAATGGAATAGACCTGTCCTGTTACTCCCGGGCATTGCGTTGCAGTTCCTGCAATTGTTCCTGCGATTACCGGAGTTCCCGGACTCGTGACAACCGCGAGATTACGTGCTGTGCCAATGCATGATCCATTCGAAGGTGTCACAGAAACAGCACCCGATCCGGCACCTGTTGTCACAGTAACTGAATTGGTTGTTCCTCCTGCGGTTTGGAGCCATCCGGCTGGGAAAGTCCAGTTATAGGTTGTGCCGGGTTGATTTGTAGTACTGTAAACCTGAGTTGTTCCCTGGCATGGTGTGTTGTCTCCGGAAATTGCACCCGGCTGTGATGGGACTGAAACAGGAACCAATGCAAGCGTTTGTACAGGTCCGTTTCCGCAGCCATTTGAAGCCGTTACCGAAACATTACCGGCTGTCAATCCTGCTGTGACGGTAACATTGTTTGTACCCTGTCCGGCGGTAATGGTCCAGTCTGAAGGAAAAGACCATGTAAATATTACGCCTGTAACATTTGGAACAGAATAATTTAGCAATGCTGCGGAAGTACAGGGTGATGCAGGACCTGTTATTACACCGGGTTGTGCGGGCAATGCGGTTGTCGTAGTAACGGTTAAGCTCCTTGAAAGACCGGTACCACAGGTGTTTGAAGGTGTAACAGTGATATCTCCGGCAATCGATCCTGCTGTCACTGTCACTGAATTACTGGTTCCGCCACCTGTTTGTGTCCATCCGGAAGGAAATATCCAGGTATAAGTAACGCCCGGGACATTGATAACACTATAAGTTTGGGCAGCGCCAATACAGGAATTGGTAGGACCCGAAATAACCGAAGGCTGGGCAGGTGTTGAAAACGAGATATTCGCATTTCCAATCATCGTTGCAACACACCCGCCGGATAATCGGGTTGCGACAATGGTGTAAGTGCCGGCCGTTACCTGGTTCCCAAAGTTGATCGCCGAACCCGTTCCCGCAACTGGTGAACCCTGCGGGTTTATCCCGATGTACAATTGGTATTCAATACCTGTTTCGGAACCCGATAAAGCGACAGGTAATCCGGTGCCCGAGCAATAAACGCCGCCGCCAGTCACATTAAAAATAACCGGATTTGTACAGGTGGGTGCGCAGGGAGTTGAATAGGTGACCGCATCGATATCAAGATCCCATCCGTTATTACTTGTGAAACTGATGTAGCGGGTATTTACCGGTAGCGGTATTGATTGGGTGATCCAGGTGTTCCTTGGGTTAATATTCGTATAATTTCCAACATATGTCCATAGGATTCCGTCTTCTGAAACTTCAACCCTGATAATTGTATTGCTGTTTGAAACCCTCTGCCAGACCACGTTGACAGCGCCGCCGGCTGTCAGCGGATTGCCACTGGTTAGTTCGAGGGATAGTTGATCACTTGTTTCATTCAGTTGAGCGCCAATGCCATCCGGGGCACCGGTTGCACTGTTCGGACTGGCTACATTCAGATTATTAAAAACGGTCAGGGCATTTCCTGAGCAATAACCAACGGGAAGCGACCATGTCAGAATCACCTGTCCGTCTCCGCCATTTCTGTTCGATCCATTAACATCGCCTCTTCCTCCTGCACCGCCACCTGGTGAATTTCCATCTGCACTATTCGGTGTGCCATCATTATTTGAACCTCTGCCGCCATCTCCGCCATCGGCATTTCCGGAACCACCAGCTCCTCCGTTGCCATTAAAAGTGCCGGAGCCTCCTGCATTACCTGCACCTGTCGAAGAAGCCGACTCACCGCCACCACCACCGCCACCATTATTTCCGGCAACATAGCCATTTCCACCATGGCCCCCGGCGTAGGATAAAAAAGAAACGACACTGCCCGGATTGGTTGAAACAGTTCCACCCGCGCCACCATTTGTTGCAACATTATTTCCAACAACCCCTCTTGAACCGCCATTGGCAACAATTACACCTGCTGATGAATTTCTGCCGTCATCTGTGGCGGTATTATTATCGCTGTAAATTCCTCCGGCACCAACGATAATGGTAATTGGAACACCAGGAATACAACTGATGGTTCCGCTGGTATATGCACCACCGCCGCCACCACCTCTGGCCCTGCCACTTGTGTTGTACCCGCCGGATCCGCCGCCTCCCCATGCCTGTACGTTTATGCTCGTAACACCTGAAGGTGGAGTAAAAGTATGAGTTCCGGCTAACGTGTATGTTTGGGATGTTTGAGCACTAAGACTTACAGCCATAAAAGCTAAGAGTGATAATGCAAGGATAAAACGATAATATTCTGCCAGGCGCACCCAAATTCTAACAAGGAGGGATTGTAGATAACTGCTGACACAAGTTACTGCACAATAGCTTTTTGCCCCTTCTGATGATCTGCCGGAGCGAACACCATCAAAGGGTAGAAGGGCCAATAATATCGTGAATGTAACTTTCAAGCGGACTGATGTTTTTTTATAATATTTATTTATTAAATCTGTGAAAAGAGGACATAGCAATGGCCGTAATGCAGATTTCTCTGATTTTTCTAAATTATTTTAAAAGAAGAATAAACACTTTTAATCTAATTCTAACGAAATGATATTGATGTATATGATTTATCCATAAGCAATAGTTTTCTATTTCGAATCTTTAAGGGAAGTCCGATCAGTGTTGCCAGGATGTATAAGTTATTTTTTGAATGAATAACTAAATCGATCAAGGCAGTTGTTTATGATACAAGGATGATTTTTTTAATTCTTTGAGTTCAATCTCTAAGATCTTCTCAAATTTAAAACCAGTATTTGTAATCCTTTTTTTTGATTTGTTAAATTATTATTCAAATAAAAAATATTTGTTACAAAGATGAATTAAATATTTACAAAAACAAAAAAAATGTAAAAGAATATTTACGAAAATTGAATTTATATTTTACGGGATTGAATGTTAAATCAAAGTGTAAAACAATAGCGTTTAGTCATCTAAATTCTTTAAAACACTGTTTTAACGACCGGTTGTTCCTCATTCTCCAGGGAACGTAAATTTATCGTTATGTTTGTATTAATTTTTATTGAGTTTTAAAAATTACACTCCGATTCCTTTGTTAATAGGAAAGGACATCTAATTGTTACCCTATTTTAGCACTTATTTTTAGAAAATTTCAAAAAATAAATCAACGGTATTTAAATCTGCTATTATATGGCTGATATTTAGCTTTTATGCGAAAAAATAGATTTAGCTGTTTTTTCTAAACGCAGATCTGAATTCCGGCTGATGGGGTCCGGCGGCAGGGATTGCCGTAATAATTTTTTCCGCATCAAGTGCGAAACGGCTCCCGTTCTTAGGTTTGCCAGGAGCGTTTTTCGTGCCAAATACAACAATTGTGATTCTTTTAACCGGGTAATAAAGTCCATGATAAATCGGGCTTGTACGTAAAAAAATTATTCCACTGCAAATATCTTCACTTAAATGGTGTAAAGTGTTACACAATTTCTGTAAGAAGTTGCACGATTCGCAGGGGTCGGGATGAATTTGCAGTTTGACTTTTTGTGTTATAAAAAGTACTTTTCCGGGTGTAAACTGATGCCGGGTTTCGTCGTAAAGCAAACGTGTTAAATATTAAAACCACCATGGATGGTGGCTGTTACGGGGTTATTTCAACGGTCCTAAAAAGCTATCTATGTGTAAACCTTCTAAGTTATTAGCCTGGGAAATTATGAAACGCATGTAGAAATCTATATATGTTTATCAGAACGGCGGAACAGCAACCGGAATTAGTATCCAATATATATAAATTTTTTCAACGTTCTGTTGGTATCTCCAAGCTTTAGTACATAATAGTAAGTGCCTGTGGTAACTTTTCCAAAGTTGTTCATCTTGCCCGACGTGTTGGTGCCATCCCAGTCATTCCTGTAATCATCGCTTTTGTATACAACTTCGCCTGTTCGGGTGAATATGGTTAATTGTGATACCCCATAGGCTTCAAGTCCTTCGAAATTCAGGACATCGTTTTTGCCGTCGCCATTTGGTGAAAATCCTTCCGGGATCACGATGGGGCTGTCATAAATATCGATGGTGACCGTTGCGGAAGAACAGTTGCCAACCGCATCGCAAACTTCATATACAAACTGGTCGTGTCCGGAGACTTTATCACGGGGTGTATAAGTTACAGTACCATCGTCATTCGGCACGGCGTCTCCCAACAAGGGCAGTTGCGTGATTTGCACCTTGGCGGTTACGAAATCATCGGGCAGGTTGTCATTGCCCAATACATCCAGGATCGTATCCTGTGCCCACGATAAGCGCGCATACTCGCGAACGGCGAGGATCTGATCGAATTTCAGCTGGAAGCTGTATTCATTGAAGCATTTATAAAAATCGGTTACTTTCAGCGTGTAGGTGCCGGTTCCGTAAAGGTTCGCTTTGTTCTGGTTATCGGGTCCGGTGATGTCTCCTCCCGCTGTATTCCAGTTGTAGTTAAGTGCGGTTCCTGTTGAAAGTTTTCCATCGGCTAGCATCGTTCCGTCTTTTTCATAAATACCCGATGTATAAACTTTGGCAACAGGGCTTCGATCGACCTTAATCGTGATAAAATCGTCGCTTGTTTTGCCGCTCAACTGATCGGTTACAGTAAGTTTAACTTTGAAACTGGCAGGCAGCAGACCTGTATAATTCGATGAAAGTAAAAATTCGGTTTTGAGACCCGTTGTTTGGGTGATAGTACCATCCGGATCGATGGCTGACCATTCATATTTGAGGTTATTTCCGGTCGATTTCACAGCGTCGAGCTGAACACCCAGGCATGCTCCGGTTGTTGTGACCCCTGTGATAACTGCCTTCGCTTCGGCAGGCATTACCCTGAACATTCCCACCTGAAAGTTCATCGCACACATGGCCGCATCGCGCGCGGTGACCTTATAAAAATAGATCCCTGGTTTGATCCAGTTAATACTCACACTCGCGCCCGTACTGGACCCTGCAAAATTGGCAGAGGTGGATGGACAATTACCCGGAACCACTGCAAAATCGACTGGTGCATCTGTATAGATTTCCCAGTTGTAAGTATGATCTGGAATTGCAATAACATTTAATTGTGATGTGACACCCTCGTACACAGTGGTCTGGGCCCTGGCAGAAACCAGGGTCAGCAGCAAGGGTAGCAACACTACCAACGCCCGACGCACGATATAGATGGGTCTATATTTCAACGTTTAAAATATCTAATTAACTCTTAAATCGTAATTGGCTCTCGCCGATCTTCGATTCGTAATTCGTAATTAATTATTGGCTTTCGCCGATCTTCGATGCTACTCTTGCTTTTCTTTACCCGGTCTTCCTCCGGTCAGTCTCGTTTCCGACCGGAGAAAGTATTGGGTTTATGAAAAAGCAAAATGATTGATTAATTTGTTTGATTACCCGCCACAAATGTTGTAACTGGAACGGTAACAGCAGGTGTCACAGTTGGCCGTGGGTTTAGTGCCTGTTTGGCAGCGTCCATTTTATCATTGAGAGCTCCGACATTACATAATGGGCCAGCGGCAACTAATGTATTATTTTCAATATCCCATTGTCCAACAGAGTTGACCCCATCTACTGAAAGAGTAACGTCAGTTGCAACTAAACCAGCGAATGTGTTATTTGTAATCGTTACTCTGACATAGATCGAAGCACCACCAGTTGTGCTTGTTAAATTTGTAGCCACAGCAGTTGGGCTGGCTGTCCCAGATACACATACAACAGGCGTTACCGGAATTGTGAAAGCTTTATTATATGCCCATTCAATTACGGCGGTTTGACCATTCCCCATAGTAGAAAGGTTAAATGTTGGAATCCATGAATTTGTAAAATTGGCTGCTATTACTTCAAAATATAAAACCTGTGTGCCAAAATTGTATTCCATTGCACTGGTAGCTGCATTATATTTTGCTCCTCTTACCTGATCAAAACATTGACTTTCTGCTGCTCCATAAGCTAAAGAATTTTTTGTTGAATAATTCATATTCCTGATATCAACGGTAAAAGCTTTAATGGGTAAAATTGACCATACATTGAAATTATTAGTACAAGGCCCAACCTGATTTACAGCCACGAAAGTTGGAGCTACGGTGGTCGTTCCTGATAATACTGCATCTGACCATGTAATTTCGACATTATCTGTAGCAGACGCTATTGCATAATTACCACTTGTGGTCAGAAGGTCACTACCCGCAGGAGTAGTGGTCGTCGATTTTAGCATTGTCGCAATATTAGTGGAGGTTAAACCAAGTGTTGTAGAGATAAAATTCATATCCTTTGTTGACCAAAATGTATAATCTCCAGCTTGATTCGAGACTGCCGTATAAACGTATTTTTTACCAGCCATGGGATGCATTGCATCATCAACGCAGCTAATTCCACGTGGAGCGGAACCAGCAGCTGCTTGTCCATAGGACTTGTTTACATTGGCGAAAGTTGCCAAAACTAAAATCACGAGAATAAAAATTTGCTTTTTCATAATATTAAAATATAGAATTTGTTTTTGCTTTATTGTATTTAATTTCTTCTTTATTGTTGATTCTGTTTCCTTTACAGGCAGTACGATTTATATCCGGATGCAGCTTCAGGCTGCTTCCCGAACTACGCGAGCATCCAGGCGGGCTTTCTCCCTTATTCTTAATCAAAATAAATTTTGGAAAGATTGATTTTGGTTGTATTCTGGCTAAATATACGTGTGCGTCGTTAGAAGCATCATCAATGTTCTGTTTGTTTTGGATTTGTATCATTGTTTTATTATTAGATTTCTGCTTGAATTTTTAGTATTTATTAAGGTGCTTTTACAATTTTAGGCCGCGGATTGATGGTGATGGTTCTGGTAATTGGCAAAGATTCGTTACCAGAACAGTCTTTAATCCACCATTTTATGGTATGAGCTAAGGTCGTGAAGCCTACCCCGTCGCCCCACAGTTTAATATCGCTTCCATATTTTGAGGGTTGACCTATTCCCGAAACAGACGATTGTCCGGAGATAAAATCAATTGTCCATCGGATATTTAAAGGGAACAGTGCATTTGAAACGCAACAGTTATCAGCAAATTTGTAAGGATCGAGATCAAATTGTGTATCATCTTTTTTGAAAAGATAGGCGTCTGGATCAGTATTTATTTGCAAGGCGTTCGATACATATACTGCGGAGATTATATTTTCAACACAGTACTCGAATGGACCTGCTGGTGCAATAAAGGTTGGCAGAACAATATCTGACATGCAGGTGAATGGTGCACAAATGCTGCTTACTTCACAATTAGTTAAGGTAATTGCACCTACTTTTGTCAGGGCTCTGCCATAAAGTTTTGAGCCTGAAGTTAAGTTGATCTCTCCGGTACCAATAAAGGTGCCCTGGAATATAGAGTTTATACCTATATTAACGGCCCCATCTATTAGCCAAAATACATTGTTTACGGTGGCTCCATTTTTCACAGTTACTATTGAGTTTGCAGCAGTTGATAAAGCGCCACCTATCTTGATAATAAATACTGCATCAGGATTACCCGCCCCATCTAATATCAATTCGCCATTTAATGGTGCAGCGGCACCAAGGAAATAAACACCTGGTTCAAAAATTTGAATGTTATCCAAAGTTGTTATAACATGATTGATTGGTTTTGCATCCAAAGCTGCATATAAAACATTCAAATCTGTCTTTGCTTGCAATGTAACAGCGTCTTTAATATGACTTTGTCCAATTAAGGTTCCCTCAGGTGAACCACTAAATCCGTCCACGGCACCTGCATTAGTGCCAATATCGCCAGTAACGGTTGACGCCAAATCATTATGAATTGCTCCAACTCCGGCAAATAATGCAAAACACCAGTCTGTACGTACGGTATGTATTGCCATGCTTGGTCCGTAACATCCTGTTGCAGTTGCCGTAATGGTGCTTGGTCCACTCCATGTTGGAGAATAAGTTACTGCTCCTGTTGGTGAAATGCTATTGCCGCCTGCTAGAGAGGTTGCATCAAGGATGTATGTTATTCCCGTTTTGTCCGTTGCTGTAGCCGTATACGGAACGGTCTCTGCAATCTGGTAACGGCTAGAGTTTGCACCAAGTGTAAAAACGGGTATTCCAACTGTGGGAGTTACAGTTACTGTAATCTCATTGGAAGTTGCCGGGTTGCCTGATGCGCATGCTGCATTTGAAGTCATTTCCACAGTAATCTTATCATTATTAGCCAGTGCTGTTGAGGTATAGGATGCTGCAGTTGCTCCTGCAATTGGTATTCCACCTTTCTTCCAAATATAGGTTGGTCCTACGCCGCCATTTGTTGGTGTGGCTGTAAATTTCACCGAAGTACCGGCACAAATTGCTCCCGATGGAACGGCTGCGATACTAACGCTGGCCGGCTGACTTGGGGTAATAATAAAATCAGTAGCTGTACGGCATCCCGGACTGGTTGAACATTCTGCATAGTAAGTGGTAGTACCTGGAGTATTTGTATTTGCCAAACCTGAACCGGCAATACCTACCGGATTAACTGAGGGCCCTGAACCAATTAATGTACCACCATAGGGTGCAGTATACCAATCCAATGTTGCTGGTGGGACTGTATATGTTACGCTGATCTGCATATAGTCAACGGTTGCTACCCTAGGTATAAAAAAACTTGGATTTCCGACTGATAAGGACACCCCAAAATTTGCATTATTAATTTCTGAGGCTGTCCATGTTGTTCCCCAGAGATCGGATGTACCACCGTATGTCGCTATATCCATTAACATTGGCCATCCCATAGCGGATGCATTGCTATTCCCAGCGACGGTACCATTTTTTAGTAATTTGAGATCAACATCATAAATGCTTACACCCAAAATATTCAAGGAACTTAGTCTCTTTATTGAAACTGTGATTCCACTAATTATTGCATCAGCTGGAATTGAAAAGCCGTAATTTGTACCTTGCAGGTATTCGGTGGTAGAAGTTGTATTTAGATTTGCTGTTGCATAAGGACTGCCTACAGGTAAGGTAATATTATTTGGATTTGACCATGCAATGGTACCTGGTCCTCCTACATTTGTACCTATTCCAGTTTTAGAAACGCTTGTAAAAGTCCCTCCTACTGGGCATGTAAATGAAGATGTTAAGGAGCCACTGCCTCCCTGGCAAATGGTTACTCCAGTAGTTGTTGGAGGTGTACCTGCAGCAATGGTAATGGTACCCGTAGCAGTGGCATTCGTACAAGTGCCAGGACCTGTTGTCGTTACCGTGTAATTGAAAGTTCCGGAAACGGTTGGAGTTCCTTCGATTGTATAAACTCCAATGCTATAATTTCCGATCAGGCCAGTAGGTACTGAAGGTAACCATGCAATGTTTGCGCCGGTTGACCCATTTACTGCATAAGTGATTTTTTGAATAGGAGTAGCAATGCAATTTGTTTGGTTATTTGTTCCGCTCCCTGAGGTTAACGTAATGGTTTGGTTTCCGCCATTAGTCATTAAATCTTCAAATTTAGCACATGCACTACCACCACCAGCACAAGTATAATACTGTGTGGGGCCAATATAAATTGATGGTTGATTGCTACAATTACTAGTTGTAAGTCCGCTTGCGCCCACATAAATAGTTGCATTAACGGGGAGGCGCAGATTGGATTTTTGATTGAATAAAATAGTAGCAGGTGTTGGGGTTAAGTTTTGTGTAACGATTATATTTTGTGTGTTTAGGGAGAAGTCAATGCCACCTGCAGTATTATCTCCATCTAGATTTAAAGCTCCACTAATCGTCAGTGCTCCCATTGGCAAGGTTGAAATTCCAGAAGCCAATATGGAGACTGTATGACCAGCTAGAATATTTACCGCGCCTGTTACTGTAAGTTGACCCGGCCAACCTTCTGTTGTTGGTGTGACCCAACCTGCTCCATTGTATCGTTCCCAGGTTGATAATGTTTTCCAATTTCCGGTACCTGCCGATCTGTAATCGCCAGCCGTCTGTGCAAATGAAGCACTAATACTAATAGCCAGCAAAAGAGCCGCTGCCACCATCAACCGCCAACCCCTGGCAAATTGGTTGATGTAAGATAATAAGCGTGAGCGGGTAAAGAAAAGATTTACGGATGTAGCAATAGATTTTACCCCGTCAGGCGATCCGTAAATACGGCCGTCCTGGCAGATAAAAAGCACAAGTTGTATGACAAATTTTATTTGCAAGCTTAAAATGTTTCTGATTAACGAAATGTTATTTTCATATTAATCAAAATCATTCATATTGTCCAGATAAATCTGATTAATATTGGAATTTCGATTTGTTAAATCTACATAAAAATCATTTTAATTTGTATATATTTGAATAATTTAATTACCTTTATTTATTAATTTTTAACAGCGCTATCAGCTTAGTCATCAGTATTTATTGGAAGTATAAAAAATCATTGAAATACGCAATTTTATAAAATGTAAAAATATTATACTATTTTTATTTTTACAGGACGTCAGATATGTTTACCGCTTTCGATTGATACAGCCTCTCCTGTTTCTGTATTTAAATGCCAGTAATGTTTCATTTGTAATATTGAATTGAAATAATGTCATCTCCGTTCATGTTTTCTGACAGCCGACAATCCCTTGCCGGAGGTAAGAAATTCTTCGTGTGATAAAAATCTGCTGATTTGCATTAATCAGGCAGACTTCAAATAACACGCCTCTTATATTTCAAAAAGCGCCGTAAAAGCCCGTTTGTGGTACGCTAAGGTCAATATGTTTGGGGTGAAGCATAACTTGCATGACTTCAAAATTGATAGGTGCGCGTGTCCGTTAACTTTGTGTTGATGCAGAAGTATAGTTTGGTATGATCGAAGTAAGTTGAAGGAACAGAACAATGTCGTATTTTTATAACAAACGCTGCCACCGTTACACAGCTATAAATTTAAGCATTTGGTCTTCCTGCTTACCAACCATTCAGCGCTTGGTGCCTTTATCATTTAATAGCTGCAAAGCGGCAAAAGCATTGTAAAACCTATTGAGCCACAATAATTAAAGCCCGTAGCGGCTACGGAATTTACCAGCATTCGTTGAAAATACGACAATAAATAGGACTAATTACTTACCGTTGTTTCCAACGTTATTAATCTCAAGTAATTTCGAGGTATACAGAGAATGGGAAATATAGCCTGGTAGGGGAGTTGCCGGACAAATTAATATCCAACATAAATAAATTTCTTAAGAGTTCTGCTTGTGCCTCCTAATTTCAATACATAGTAGTATGTACCCGTTGTTACAAGTTTTGGATTTAATGCACTAATTTCCTGGTTTGTGCCATCCCAGTCATTTTTGTAATCTTCACTTTTGTAAACAATGCTTCCTGCGCGGGTGAACACAATCAGCTGTGAATTAGGATAGGCTTCGAGTCCTTCGAATATCAAAAGGTCATTTAGTTTGTCGCCATTTGGAGAAAATCCTTCAGGTGTGAAAATAGGACTATCATAAATATCGATTGTTACAATGGCTGAAGAACAGTTATTTTCTGAATCGCATACTTCATAAACAAACTGGTCACGTCCGGGACGTTTTTCTCCGGGAGCATAGGTTACTGTA
>Ga0209512_1003139_pt1 | contig 16132 bp, 12 predicted proteins | sample frozenSSSSmetaG_FD_184142 | JGI IMG/M metagenome (GOLD analysis project Ga0209512, IMG submission 184142) | Glacier valley bacterial and archeal communities from Borup Fiord, Nunavut, Canada, to study Microbial Dark Matter (Phase II) -... | ecosystem: Environmental > Aquatic > Freshwater > Ice >... | reverse complement strand
GAAGGCTGCTTTGACGCGCGCGACCTGGAGCTGTGTTCCCGCCTGGGGCTGTGGCACACCATCCATTGCAATACGCAAATCGACATGCTGGCCGCCCACAAGACCCAGCTGCCGCACCGCGTGTTTCTAAAAATGAACTCGGGCATGAACCGACTGGGCTTTACGCCTGAACGCTTTCGCGCTGCCTGGACGCGCCTGAACGCGCTGCCGCAGGTTGAAGAAATTTCGCTGATGACGCATTTCAGCGATGCCGACGGCCCCAAAGGCATCGCCGACCAGGTCAAGACCTTTGAGTCGGTGACGCACGACCTGCCCGGCGAGCGCACGCTGAGCAACAGCGCCGCGACCCTGCGCCATGCTGCGGCCATGCGCGAAAAGTCAGACTGGGTGCGTCCCGGCATCGTGCTGTACGGCAGCGCGCCCGACTTTCCAGCGCACAGCGCCGCCGACTGGGGCTTGCAGCCGACGATGACGCTGGCCTCCCGCATCATCGGCGTGCAGCAGCTGGTGGCCGGCGACACCGTGGGCTACGGCTCCCGCTTCACCGCAGAGACGCCGCTGCGCATCGGCGTGGTCGCCTGCGGCTATGCCGACGGCTATCCGCGCCACTGCGCCACCGGAACGCCGGTGCTGGTGGGCGGCGTGCGGTGCCGCATGGTCGGGCGCGTCAGCATGGACATGATCACGGTCGACTTGTCGCCGGTGCCTGCGGCCGGCATGGGCAGCGAGGTCACGCTCTGGGGCTGCGCGTCCGGCGGCGCCGTGTTGCCGATTGATGAAGTGGCGCAGTCGGCCGGCACCGTCGCGTATGAGCTGATGTGCGCGCTGGCCGCACGGGTGCCCACGGTGGCGAGCTAGCCGCCGCAAGAAGGCTGGCGCAGGCAAGGTTTACCGTGATCGGTCATGCTGAAAACGGTCAGGCGGCGCTTCGTCTTTTCGGCCCGTCCCGTCCGCTGCCAAATGGGCCAAATGGGCCCAATGCCCGATTGGCACGGCTTCAAAGCGTTCTGCCGCAGCCCGCAGAAACCACCTTCCTTTTCACTGGCCTGCCGGTTCCCGGCCGCAGGCTTTCAACAGGAGCACCCCCCACCTTGACGCTACGCAACCAGATCCAGCTGATCGCCTACCCCGACCGCATGGGCAGCAACCTTGCCGACCTGTACACCGTCATCGACAAGTATTTTTCGCACGTCATTGGCGGCGTGCACATCCTGCCGCCTTACCCGTCGAATGCCGATGGCGGGTTTTCGCCGCTGACCCACAAGGAGATCGACCCCAAGTACGGCAGCTGGGCCGACATCGAGAAAATCTCCAGCCGCTTTGATCTGTGCCTGGACCTGACGCTCAACCACATCTCCGACGAGTCCGAGGAATTCAAGGACTTTCTGGCCAAGGGCTACGCCTCCGAGCATGCCGACCTGTTTGTCCACGTCGACCGGCTCGGGCCGATCTCGCCCGGCGACCTGGCCCGCATCCACATCCGCAAGGAAAAGGAGCCGTTTCGCGAGGTGACCTTCGCCGACGGCACGACCGGCCGGGTCTGGTGCACCTTCACCGAGCACCAGATCGACCTGAACTACCGCTCGCCCAAGACCTACGCGCTGATGGAGGACTACATGAAATTCCTCGCGGAGCGCGGCGTCAAGCTGTTCCGGCTCGATGCGTTTGGCTACACCACCAAGGAAATCGGCACCAGCTGCTTTCTGGTCGAGCCCGACGTGTACGACATTCTCAAGTGGGTCGATGGCGTGGCCCGCGACTACGGCGCCGAGACGCTGCCCGAAGTGCATGACCATTCCAGCTTCCAGTACGCGGTTGCGCTGCACGGCATGCATCCCTACGGTTTTGCGCTGGCGCCGCTGCTGCTGTACTCGCTGTTCGACGCCAACAGCGTCTACCTCAAGCAGTGGCTGCGCATGTGCCCGCGCAACCAGCTCACGGTGCTCGACACGCACGACGGCATCTGCATTCCGGACGTCGAAGGCGTGTTGCCCAAGGCCGAAATCCAGGCCGTGATCGACAACGTCAGCCAGCGCAGCGCCGACCCGATCCTGCGCCGCTCGGCCGCCAACTTGCACAGCGTGGGGGCGATCTACCAGCTGACCTGCACCTATTACGACGCGCTCAAACGCAACGACGACGCCTACATCGCTGCGCGCGCGATCCAGTTCTTTGCGCCGGGCATTCCTCAGATTTACTATGTCGGCCTGCTGGGCGGCAGCAATGACATCGAACTGATGGAAGCCACCGGCGAGCGGCGCGACATCAACCGTCACCGCTACACGCTGGGCGAGGTCGACGAGGCCGTCAAGGCGCCCGTGGTGCGGCGGCTGCTCAAGCTGATGGCGTTTCGCAGCAGCCACCCGGCCTTCGACGGCGTGTTTCACCTGATGTATTCCAACGAAAGCAGCGTGGCTATGTGCTGGCGCCACGGCGAATTCAGCTGCGACCTGTTCGTCGACCTGAAATTCAAGAAGTCCACCATCAACTACGTGGACGTGAAGTTCAAACGCCGGCTATCGATGAGTTGCTGAGCCGGCCGGGCTGGCCCGCGCCTCAGTAGGTCAGGCCTGCGGCCACCGTCGGTAACGCGGTTTTGAACTTCGCCGCCAGCGCGCTGCTGGCCTGCACCAGCAGCTGGGTGTCCAGGCCCACGGCCACAAAGGTGGCGCCCAGCGCCAGGTAGTGGCGTGCCAGCGTCTCGTCGGATGTCAGGATGCCGACAGCCTTGCCGGCTTTGGCGATGCGCGCTATCGCGTCCTCGATCGCCGCCTGCACCGCCGGGTGGCCGGGGTTGCCCGGATGGCCCATCGACGCCGACAGGTCGGCCGGGCCGATGAACACGCCGTCCACGCCCTCGGTCGCCGCGATGGCGTCGAGGTGGTCCAGCGCGGTGCGGGTTTCGGCCTGCACCAGCAGGCAGACCTGCGCATTGGCCTCGTGCACATACGACGCGTTGCGGCCCCAGCCCGACGCACGCGCGCCCGCCATGCCGCGCACACCCTCGGGCGGGTAGCGCATGGCCTGCACCAGCGCGGCCGCCTGCGCCGCCGTGTCCACCATGGGCACCAGCAGGGTCTGCACGCCCAGGTCCAGGTACTGCTTGATCAGCGCGCCGCCGACGTCGCCATGGCCCACCGGCACGCGCGCAATCGGGTGCGAGGCATACGGCGCAATCGCCTGCAGCTGGCCCAGAATGCTGCGCAGGTCGTTGGGCGAATGCTCGCCATCGATCAGCAGCCAGTCAAAGCCGGCGCCTGCGCAGATTTCGGCGCTGTAGGCGTCGGCCAGGCCCAGCCACAGGCCGATTTGGGGCCGCCCTTCGGCCAGCGCTTGTTTAAATGGATTGATGAAAGTCTTCATGGGTTGTCCTGTCGTGGGGTAATGCGGGGTGAAGGGGTGCTTGAATGCTAACGCGCCGTCCCTACACTAGCGGCATGGCCAAAGAAAAAACGATTTACACCTGCACCGAGTGCGGCGGCACCAGCCCCAAGTGGCTGGGCAAATGCCCCAGTTGCGACGCCTGGAACACGCTGATCGAGTCCGTCGCCGAAAGCGCCGCCGCCAAAAACCGCTACAGCACGCCGCACCAGGGACTGGCCAAGGCCTCCGACGTGATTGCACTGGCCGACATCGATGCCACCGACATGGCGCGCACGCCGACCGGCCATGAGGAACTGGACCGTGTGCTGGGCGGCGGCATTGTCGAAGGCGGCGTGATCCTGATTGGCGGCGACCCCGGCATCGGCAAGTCCACGCTGCTGCTGCAGGCGCTCGATTCGCTGCAGCGCGCCGGCCTGAATACGCTGTATGTCACCGGCGAGGAAAGCGGCGCGCAGGTCGCGCTGCGCGCGCGCCGGCTCGGGCTCGACGGCTCGCAGGTCAAGGTGATGGCCGAAATCCAGCTCGACAAGATCCTCGCCACGCTGGACGCGACCCGGCCCGCCGTGGCCGTGATCGACTCGATCCAGACCGTGTACTCCAGCCTGCTCACCTCGGCGCCGGGCTCGGTGGCGCAGGTGCGCGAATGCGCCGCCCACCTGACGCGCGCGGCCAAGTCCAGCGGCGTCTGCATCGTGCTGGTCGGCCATGTGACCAAGGAAGGCGCGCTGGCCGGGCCGCGCGTGCTGGAGCACATGGTCGACACCGTGCTCTACTTTGAAGGCGACACCCATTCGAGCTTTCGGCTGGTGCGCGCCATCAAGAACCGCTTTGGCGCAGTCAACGAAATCGGCGTCTTCGCCATGACCGAAAAAGGGCTGAAGGGCGTGAGCAACCCGAGCGCCATCTTCCTGAGCCAGCATAGCGAGCCTGTGCCCGGCAGCTGCGTGATGGTCACGCTGGAGGGCACGCGGCCGCTGTTGGTCGAGATCCAGGCGCTGGTCGACAGCGGCGGGCCCAACCCGCGCCGCCTCAGCGTGGGCCTGGACCGCGACCGCCTGGCGATGCTGCTGGCCGTGCTGCACCGCCACGCGGGCGTCGCCTGCATGGACCAGGACGTGTTTGTCAACGCCGTGGGGGGCGTGCGCATCAGCGAGCCGGCGGCGGACCTGGCCGTGATGCTGGCGATTGCGTCCAGCCTGCGCGGCAAGGCGCTGCCCAAGGGCTTCATCGCCTTTGGCGAGGTCGGGCTGGCTGGCGAAGTGCGGCCCGCGCCGCGCGGCCAGGAGCGCCTGAAGGAAGCCGCCAAGCTCGGTTTCAGCGTGGCCGTCGTGCCCAAGGCCAATGCGCCCAAAAAGAACGACAAGGCCTTCGAGGGCCTGACGATTCATGCCGTCGAGCGCATCGAGGAAGCCCTTGATCTGGTGCGCAGCCTCGATTGAATAGCCATTCTTTCGGTTATTCATCAAGGCGTGAGGTGCCAGGCCTGACCCAATGGGCTGCAGCGGGTGATGGTCGCTATCGAAAGAATAGCTGCTTACGCCCGATACATATGCGCTAGAGTCCTAAAAGGCTTGAAAAATGCCAAAAAGACGGCACCCAGCCCCGTACGCACTCTCCCCAACGCCAGCGGCGCGCTGCGGCTGCGAAAATAACGCGATGAACTTTCAGAAAATCCTCGTTCCCGCCGCAGGCGTCGCCGCGGCCGTGCTGGCCTACTGGTTTTACGGCTGGGCCGGCGTGGCGGCGGCCGTGACGGTGCTGGTCATGTGGGCGCTGCTGCATTTCAACCGCGTGATCCAGGTCCTCAAGCGCGCTGCCAACCGGCCCATCGGCTATGTCGACAGCGCCGTCATGCTCAACGCCAGGCTCAAGCCCGGCATGACGCTGCTGCATGTGGTGGCCATGACCAAAAGCCTGGGCGCGCTGCAAAGCCCCAAGGACACCCAGCCCGAGGTCTACCGCTGGACCGACGGCACCGAATCGCACGTCACCTGCACGTTTGACGGCGGCAAACTCGTGCAGCATGCGCTTTTCAGGCCGACCCAGGACGCGCCGCCGCCCGCCCCGTAAAATCGGCGCTTCGGGTTTTGCAGCAGCGCGGTTCTGGCCGCGCGCGGCTGGCCCGCAGGCCCCACTTTCCACCCCACACTCACAGGATCAGCACCATGTCCCCAGTAGCACCCTCCATGGAAGACCGCGACGGAAAAATATGGATGGACGGCCAGATGGTCGAGTGGCGCGACGCCAAAATCCATGTGCTGACGCACACCCTGCATTACGGCTGCGGCGCCTTTGAGGGCGTGCGCGCCTACAAGATGCCCGACGGCGGCACCGCGATTTTCCGGCTCGAAGAGCACACCGAACGGCTTTTCAACAGCGCCAAGATCCTGCGCATGAAGATCCCGTTCACACCGCAAGAAGTGATGGACGCCCAGCTCGCCGTGGTGCGCGAAAACAAGCTGGAAAGTGGCTACATTCGCCCGCTGACCTGGATCGGCTCCGAGAAACTCGGCGTCAGCCCCAAGGGCAACTCGATCCACCTGATGGTCGCGGCCTGGACCTGGGGCGCCTACCTGGGCGAAGAAGGCATGCGGCGCGGCATCCGCGTCAAGACCAGCAGCTTCACGCGCCACCATGTCAACATCACCATGATCCACGCCAAGGCGGTGAGCAACTACACCAACTCGATCCTGGCCAACATGGAAGCCACCGACGAGGGCTACGACGAAGCGCTGCTGCTCGACCCGCAGGGCTTTGCCTCCGAAGGCGCGGGCGAAAACCTGTTCATCGTGCGCAAGGGCGTGGTCTACACCCCCGACTCCAGCGCCGGCGCGCTCAACGGCATCACGCGCAACACGATTTTTGCCATCTGCCAGGATCTGGGCCTGGAGCTGAAGGAAAAATCCATCACCCGCGACGAAATCTACATTGCCGATGAAGCCTTCTTCTCGGGCACGGCGGCTGAAGTCACGCCGATCCGCGAGCTCGACCGCATCGAAATTGGCAGCGGCTCACGCGGCCCCATCACCGAAAAAATCCAGGCCGCGTTCTTTGACATCGTCAACGGCCGCAACCCCAAGTACGCTTCCTGGCTCAGCAAAGTTTAAAAGGCCTGACCATGACGAAATCATCTGCTGTCGAACTGCTGGCCTCCGACCTCAACGCCCAGGGCGGCGTCTACTGCCCCAGCCCCACGGCCGACATGAAGGTCTGGAACAGCCACCCCAAGGTGTATCTGGACGTGGCCCGCACCGGCCAGGCCAAATGCCCGTATTGCGGAACCGTGTACCAGCTCAAAGCCGGCGAACACTTTGGCGGCGGGCATTAAGCCCCCACGCTCCCCACTTCGTGTGGTTCGCTGCCCCCCCGAGGGGGCTGGTCTTGCTTGGGGCGGCCCGGCGCTGCGGCCGATCGCCCCCACGCTTGCCACTGCGTGCGCTGCGCTGCCCCCCGAGGGGGCCGCTGCGCCTGCGCCCGGCAAAGCCGGTTCCGCGGCCCTGGCTGGTATGGAAGGCCTGCGCGGCGGTCGATGAGCAGCACTAAACCAGAAATGTCCAACACCCTCGTCATCGCGCCACAGTGGATCGGCGACGCCGTCATGACCGAGCCGCTGCTGCGCCGGCTGCACGCGCGCGGCGAGCGCCTCACGGTCGGCGCGCTGCCCTGGGTCGCGCCGGTGTACCGTGCCATGCCGCAGGTGGCCGAGGTCATTGAATTTCCGTTTGCCCATGGCGGCCTGCAGTTCAAGGCGCGCCGCGCCCTCGCCAAGGCGATCGAAGGCCAGTTCGACAAGGCCTATGTGCTGCCCAATTCGCTGAAAAGCGCGCTGCTGCCCCTGCTGGCGCGCATTCCGCAGCGCATTGGCTACCTCGGTGAGGCGCGTGTCGGCCTGCTCACGCACCGGCTAGGCAACCCCAAAAACAAGCCGCCCATGGTGGCGTTTTATTCGGCACTGAGCGGCGAGGCCGGCCTGGAAACCGACCGGCCGCAGCTGCAGGTAGACCCGGCCGCCACAGCGCAAACGCTGCAGCGCCTGGGCTTGCAGCAGGGCGGCTACGTCGTGTTTGCACCCGGTGCCGAATTTGGCCCGGCCAAGCGCTGGCCGGCCGCGCATTTCGCCGAACTGGCCGCCCGCCTGGACCTGCCGGTGGTGCTGCTCGGCTCGGGCAAGGAAGCCGCGCTGTGCGACGAGATCGCCACGCCCGCCAATGCGGCGCAGGCCGGAAAATGCCTGAACCTGGCCGGCCAAACCTCGCTGCCCGAAGCCTTGAGCCTGATCGCCAGCAGCCACAGCACCGTCAGCAACGACTCCGGCCTGATGCATGTCGCCGCTGCGCTGGGCGTGCCGCAGGTGGCGATTTTTGGCTCGTCCAGCCCGCTGCACACCCCGCCGCTCAGCGACAAGGCCAGAGTGCTCTGGCTCAAGCAGGACCCCGCCTACCAGCCGCCGCTGGACTGCGCGCCGTGCTTTGCCCGCGAATGCCCGCTGGGGCATACGCGCTGCCTGAACGACATCAGCGCCGAGCGGGTACTCAATTTGCTATCAATAAAGTAGCTTTTTGCGCAAGAGCAGTATGCGCTGGAGTGCTTTTTGATAGTGAAAATGCGGTGGCGTCCCGCCTTTGCGCCCTCTCGCAAAAAGACGATGTCGGGCGAGCGTGATTTGCCGGCCGGTAAAGCGGGCGTTCACCGGGGCCCCCACCATGCTCTTCGGGCTGTCATCATCGACAGGTCTTTGCCCTGAATGAGCCCACACCATGAACGACTTCAGCCCCTCCGACCTCAAGACCATTCTTCACTCCAAGCGAGCCAATCTCTACTACCTGGAACACTGCCGGGTGCTGGTCAATGGCGGGCGAGTGGAGTATGTGACGGACGAGGGCAAGCGCTCCCTGTACTGGAATATTCCGATCGCCAACACTACCACCGTGCTGCTGGGAACGGGCACCTCCATCACCCAGGCCGCCATGCGCGAGCTGGCCAAGGCCGGCGTGCTGGTGGGCTTTTGCGGCGGTGGCGGCACACCGCTTTTTTCCGCCAACGAGGTTGATGTCGAAGTGGCCTGGCTCACGCCGCAAAGCGAATACCGTCCCACCGAATACCTGCAGCACTGGGTGCGCTTCTGGTTTGACGATGCGCAGAGACTGGAGGCGGCCAAGGCATTCCAGCTGGCGCGGCTGGCGCGCATTCAAGACAACTGGCTGAACGGGAAGTTTTTGAAAGACGCCGGGTTCAAGGTCGATGTCGCCACGCTTGACGGCGCGTTGACCCAATCGCGCCAGGCCATCGGCACCGTGCCGGACAACACCCATTTGCTGACCGAAGAAGCCCGTTTGAGCAAACTGCTCTTCAAGCTGGCCGCCCGCGCAACCGATTACGGCGATTTCACGCGGGCCCAGCGCGGCAGCGGCGGTGATCCGGCCAACCAGTTTCTGGACCACGGCAATTACCTGGCCTATGGGCTGGCCGCCAGCGCCACCTGGGTGCTGGGCTTGCCCCATGGCCTGGCGGTATTGCACGGCAAAACCCGGCGCGGCGGCCTGGTGTTTGACGTGGCCGATCTGGTCAAGGATGCGACCATCCTGCCGCAGGCCTTCATTTCCGCCATGCGCGGCGACACCGAACAGGAATTTCGCCAGGCTTGCATTGAAAACCTGACCCGCACCGAAGCGCTGGACTTCATGATCGACACGCTCAAGGACGTGGCTATAAAAACCGCCACCGCAGCCTTGCCCGCAGCCGGAGAATCCGCATGAACATTTTGCTGATCTCCCAGTGCAGCAAGCGGGCGCTGACTGAAACCCGCCGCATCCTGGACCAGTTCGCCGAACGGCGCGGCGACCGCACCTGGCAAACACCCATCACCAAAGCGGGCCTGGATGCACTGCGCCGCCTGCTGAAAAAAACCGCTCGCAAAAACACCGCCGTCGCCTGCCACTGGATTCGTGGGCTGGACCGCAGCGAGTTGCTCTGGACGGTCGGTGATGCCAGCGGCTTCAACGCACAAGGCGCGGTGCCCACCAACACCACCACGCGCAACATCCTGCGCGGCCAGGATGAAAACGACTGGCACACCGGCGAAGACATCGCCCTGCTGACCGGGCTGGCAGCACTGCTGCACGACTTGGGCAAAGCCTGCCGCGCCTTCCAGATGCGCCTGCAAGGCCAGCTGCAAGAGCGCAACCAGTACCGGCATGAGTGGGTGTCGCTGCGGCTGTTCGAGGCCTTTGTCGGCACTGACGATGACGTCGCCTGGCTAGCGCGTTTGGCCGCTCCCACGCCAGGTGACGATGCCAGCTGGCTGGGCCGCTTGAAGCGCGATGGACTCGATGCACAAGCCTCCAGTCCATTTGGCCGGTTGTCCCATGCGCCGCTGGCCCAGGCCCTTGGCTGGCTGGTCGTTACCCACCACCGGCTGCCCACCTTGCCGCGCGGCGAGGCCTTCCAGGCCGGGCTGCTGAACAAGACGCTGGAGCGCATCGATGCGGGCTGGAACGAGCGAACGGATGAAGGCGATGCCAACACCCTGGCGCTTTACTGGCAATTTCCGCATGGCCTGCCCGTGACCACCCCACTGTGGCGCAAGCGCGCCGCCCGGCTGGCGCAGCGCCTGTTGCTGCTGCGCGCCCAGCCTGGCAAGGGCGACTGGCTGGCCAATCCGTATGTAATGCATCTCTCGCGCTTGAGCCTGATGCTGGCCGATCACCATTATTCCAGCCTGACGGGACAAGACGCGGGCCGCGTCAACGTGCCCAAAGGCTACCCGCTCTACGCCAATACCAACGGCGGCCCAGGCGACTTCAACCAGACGCTGGACGAACATCTGCTTGGCGTGGCCCAGCACAGCGGCGAAGTGGCCCATGCGCTGCCGCGCTTTGACGAACAGCTGGCCCGGCTGGCCCGCCACAAAGGGCTGCAAAAACGCGCGCAGGACGCACGCTTTCGCTGGCAGGACAAGGCCGCCGACACGGCCGTGGCGATGCGTGAGCGCACCACGCAGCACGGCGCCTTTATCGTCAACATGGCTTCCACCGGCTGCGGCAAGACGCTGGCCAACGCCCGCATCATGTACGGCCTGGCCGACCCCAACAAAGGCATGCGCTGTGCCTTTGCGATGGGCCTGCGCACCCTGACGCTGCAAACCGGCCGGGCCTTTCGCGACCTGCTGAGCCTGGGCGACGACGACCTGGCGATTCGTGTCGGTGGCTCGGCCAGCCGGGCGCTGTTTGAGCATTACGAACGGCAGGCCGAAGCCACCGGTTCTGCGTCGCGCCAGGCGCTGCTCGACGAAGACAGCCATGTCGTGTTTGAGGGGAATCACGACGCCCATCCGCTGCTGCGCCGCGTCATGCACGACCCGCAAGTGCGCTCCCTGCTGGCCGCGCCGCTGCTGGTCTGCACCATCGACCACCTGACGCCCGCCACCGAAAGCCAGCGCGGCGGCCGCCAGATTGCGCCCATGCTGCGGCTCATGAGCGGCGACCTGGTACTCGATGAACCCGACGATTTCGACATCAACGACCTGCCAGCGCTCACCCGCCTGGTGCATTGGGCCGGGCTGCTGGGTGCGCGCGTTCTGCTGTCGTCGGCCACCTTGCCGCCCGCGCTGGTGCAGGGGCTGTTCGAGGCCTACCGCAACGGGCGCCAGCATTTCCAGCGCAACCGGGGCAGACGGCCCGGCAACGCCGAGCAGGGGCCGCAGGTATGCTGCGCCTGGTTTGACGAATTCAGCCAGCATCAGGCCGATTGTGCCGATGGCCAGGGGTTTGCCAGCGCCCACCAGGACTTTGCCGCCAAACGTCACGGCCATCTGGCCAAGGCCCCGGTGCGCCGCCGTTTCAGTCTGCTGCCACTGGACCCAGGCGCGGACCGCGACCGGCAACCGGCCCGTTTTGCCGAGCAGGCCCGCCATGCCGCCCTTGCGCTGCACGCCCAGCACCACAGCGTTGACCCGCACAGCGGCAAACGGGTCAGCTTCGGCCTGATCCGCATGGCCAATATCGAGCCGCTGGTGGACGTGGCGCTGGCCTTGTACCGGCTGGGCGCGCCCGAAGGCGTGCGCATCCACCTGTGCGCCTACCATTCGCAGTTTCCGCTGCTGATCCGCTCCAGCATTGAGCACCAGCTCGACCAGGCGCTGAACCGCCGCCAGCCTGACGCCGTGTTCACGCTGCCCGGCATTCGCCAGCGGCTCGATGCGCATCCAGACGCCGACCAGCTGTTCATCGTGCTCGGCTCGCCCGTCACCGAAGTCGGGCGCGACCATGACTACGACTGGGCCGTGGTCGAGCCCTCGTCGATGCGTTCGCTGATTCAGCTGGCCGGCCGCATTCGCCGCCACCGCGAGGGCGAATGCACCAGCCCCAATCTGCGGGTGTTTGATACCAACCTGCGGCATTTCCGCGAACCGGGCCAGCCTGCGTTTTGCCGGCCGGGCTTTGAAACGGCCGCGTTCCCGCTCGACAGCCACCACCTGGCGCAACTGCTGCCGGCGGCTGAAGGCGGGGTGATTGACGCCCGGCCCCGCATCGTCGCGCCGCCCGGCCCACTGCAGCCGCGCACCCGGCTGGTCGATCTGGAACACGCACGCATGCGCCGGGCCATGCTGGTGCAGGCGCCCGCCCCTGTCATGCCGGGGACGCGCCAGCGTGCTGTGGCCGCTGCGCCCGCACTCAACGCCGCCAGCTGGTGGAGCCTGCCGCCTGCCGACGCCTTGCTGACCGCTGTGCTGCAGCGGGAGCAACCGTTTCGCCTTGACACCCTGAAGCGGGTTGATCTGGTGCTACGTCCGAACGACGATGAAGATGACTACGAACTGGTGCAGCTGATGGACAAGCCCCATGGCCGGCGCGGCGAAACGCTGTTTGTCAGGGTGGAGCAGTCGCAAAACCACCGCATCCCCAACGCAGCCGTTGAGGGTTTGGGCATCGCGCCGTGGGGCGAGGCGGACTATTGGCTAGCCCTGACCGAACTGGCGGTCGAGCTGGGCATGCCCCTGGCCGACTGCGCCCGCCGCTTTGGCACCGTCACCTTGCCGGAAAACAGCAACGGCTGGCGCTTTCACCCGGCGCTGGGGTTCACGAAGTACCGGTGATGCAGGCACTTTTGTCCGGCAACAACCCGAATCCTGATGTGCTTCAGACGAGCAGCGCCTCCAGCCCTTTTGTCTCGACGATGTGAAGCAGTTTGGCGGCGGCGCCGCTGGGGTGTTTGTCTGCTGTAGGCGACTCCCACTTCTGCACGGTGGAGACGCTTACATTGAGAAACGAGGCGAACACGGACTGGCTGACCTTGGCAATGGTTGTCCGTACGGCGACAACCCGTTCGGGCGGGTAGGCGGGTGGCTCTGCGCAGAGTGTCCGAACCCGCGCCATGTCCACCTTGGACATGACACCGTGCGCATGGAGCCCCTGCGCGGTTTCCAGCAGCTCCCTGAGCATGCGGGCTTCTTCACTGTCCTTTTTGCGCATTGCAAATCTCCTTGAGTTCGCCGGAAGTTTTCATTTCGTCGAGTTTTTCCATGCTTTGCCGATGCAAGTTGCCAGCAATCACCTTGACAACTTCGACCAGGGCGTCTGGAAAATCCGCACCAGGCGCATTTTTCTCCCTTCCGACCAAAAAGATGATCGCGCCTGGATGTTGCTTGGCGACGAGCGTTCGCGTTGAGCCACTCTTGCCCTGCCCGGGAACGGCAACTCGCTTTTTACAGACCCCACCGCCCAGATCCGCCTCATAGCGGCCTTGTTCGATGTCGCGTGCTGCCGCGCACAGCAGATCGTCACTTAGCAGCTTTCTTGCCCAGCGGTCAAATGTTTTTGTTTTGAAAACTCTTTTGCTGTGCATAATAAATTGTAGCACCAGGTGCTGCAATTCAAGGCGATCAACCATGAGTTCGCCTCAAGCCAATCCAGATGGCCAGCCACTGCGCCGGCAGCATGGCGTCGCGCAATTTCATGGGCAAATCGCCCGGCGTCAGCAGGGCCACCCAAATTCCCGGCAGTTCTTCCAGTTCAAGCTGCAGGTCGCTGCCCTCGGCTTCTTAGCCATGAAACACCGAACCAAAAACGAGCGGATTCGCGACGGCAAAGCGGCTGGCCGCCTTATGGATAGGGATGCGGTGCTGTTGAAGAAGGGCGGAAAGTTTCATGAACTGCCTATTCGGCAGTGAACGTTTTGATCAACGAAGTCATTTTCTAAGCTGCCTATGCGGCAGAAGCGCAAGTCTAACGCTATCGTATCCGCGATAGAAATTTTTTGATGAACGATGTCATGGTTGACTATTTTTAGATTTCGCTATAAAGTTCGTCTCAATGGTGTTCCAGCACCATTGAGACGACACAAAGCAACGCCAAAGTCTGCGAGACGCCGAGGCACCTACGAGCAAGGTTGTTGATCGAAGGAGGGTACGAATGTGACGATACATCACATGATCAGAAGATAAGTTCCAGCAAGCATTGCTTGTCATATCCGTGTCCCGAGGCGTTGCCTCGGGACATTCTATATGCGGCCATACCGCCGTGCATTTTTGAATGGTTCCTATGCTAACGATCTCAGTAAATCGTCAGGCAGAGCTTCGTTTGCTCATCTCCGGATTTTTGAAAGAACGTCTGGAAAGCAAGCTCGAAAAACTCTCCCCTGACGATCCCAAGTACACCGAACTTCATCAACAGTTCATCCCCGCCACCTGGCTTGAAGACGCTGCCCGACGCGCAGGCCAGATTCAGGCGGTCACGCACTCGCTCAAGCCTATCCATCCCGATGCCAGGGGCACCAACCTATACGCCCCGCCGCAGGCGTTGGCGGCCTTGCCGGTGGTGGGCAGCCACTGTCTGGGCGATGACTTTGCGGGCGATGTCGTTGGCAATGCCGCAGCGCTCGATGTATACAAGTTTCTGAAGCTCGAACACCAGGGCCGCAACCTGTTGGCGTTGGTGCAGGAACGCGATGCCGATCTGGCCGCCGCACTCAGCAACGACCCGGCGCAGGCGGAGGACTGGATCAATGCCTTTGCCGCATTGACCGAGCCGCGCGGCCGGGCGGCTTCGCACACCCTGGCCAAACAGCTCTACTGGCTTACCGGCAACGACCCGCACGACGACGCCAGCTACCACCTGCTGGCCCCGCTGTACGCCAGTTCGCTGGCGCACCGGGTCTATCAGACGGTGCAGGACGACCGCTTCAGCGACGAGGCCAAAGCCGCCCGTGATGCAAAAAAGGCAGGCGAATTTAGCGAGCGTCCGGTGCGCGAATACCCGCAGCTGGCCGTGCAGCAACTCGGTGGCACCAAGCCGCAAAACATCAGCCAGCTCAACAGCGAGCGGCGCGGCAACAACCTGCTGCTGGCCTCGCTGCCGCCCCTCTGGCGCTCCGTGGGCCTCAAGCCGCTGCTGAACACCGAGTCAATGTTTCCCCGCTACAGCCGCCGCCCTGAAGTCAGGCAGATGCTCAAGGCGCTGCTGGCATTCCTGAAATCCGACCCGGCCCGCAACGTCGAGACCCGCGCGCGCCGCGCCGAATGGGTCGGTGGCCTGATCGACGAGTTTCTGCAGTTGTCTGCCGAACTGCGTTCCCTGCCGCCGGGCTGGAGCCAGACGCCCGATTGCCGCCTGAGCGGCGCGCAAAAGCACTGGCTCGACCCCGACGGCGTGGCGCAGGCCTGCGCCGCATCAGGCCAGCCCTTGCCCACCGACACCGCCGAGCAGATCAGCGCCGCGTTTTCCAACTGGCTCAATGCCCAGTTGCGCGACCCGCTGCCCATGGGCGACCCAGAGTTTCTCGAATGGCGCCAGCAAATGCACGAACAAATCAAAGCCGAACAACGGGAGGGGCGTGATGCCGACTGAATCAACTACCCAAGAAGCGCCAGCTGATGCCGCGCTCAACGCGCTGCTGGTGCTGCCGCGCCTGCGCATTCAAAACGCCAACGCCATCTCCAGCCCCATGACTTGGGGGTTTCCGGCTATCACCGCCTTCACCGGCTTCATGAACGCGCTGGAACGCCGCCTCGGGCCGGAGGCCGGCGTGGCCTTTTATGGCGTCGGCGTGATCTGTCACGGGTTTGAACCGCAGGTCACGCACGGCGGCTACACCCGCAGCTTTCACCTCACGCGCAACCCCGTACTGCAAGACGGTGCCACCGCCGCCATTGTGGAAGAGGGGCGCGTACACCTCGACATCACCCTGGTGTTTGAGGTGGACCTGGCCCTGTCCCATTCGGGCGAAGCCGACCGTGCCCGGCTGGCCGCCCGCATCGGCGAACTGGTGGCAGGCATGCGCATGGCCGGCGGCAGCGTGATGCCCGCGCTGCCCGGAACATTTCGCAGCCCGCCGCGCCCGCAACTGGTGCTGCTGGAAGACGGCGAAGAAAAGCGCTCCAGCCAGTTCCAGCGCCTGAGCCGCCGCTGGCTGCCCGGCTTTGCGCTGGTGTCGCGGGACGACCTGCTGCAGGCCCGGCTGCTTGAGTTGCAAGCGGTGCAGCCCGGCGCCACGCTGCTGGACGCCTGGCTGGACCTGTCGCGGCTCAACCATCGCGCCAGCTGCCATCAAACGCCGGACGAAAAAACCGGCGAACCATTGGATACCGTCGAATGGTCCGCCGACCCCCGCGCTGGCTGGACCGTTCCCATTCCCGTTGGCTTTGCAGCGCTGACCGCCTTGCACCCGCCAGGCACCGTGGCGGGCGCGCGGGATGTACGCGTGCCGTTTCAGTTTGTGGAAAGCGTTTATTCCATCGGGCAGTGGATCAGCC
>Ga0209512_1003133_pt1 | contig 16168 bp, 17 predicted proteins | sample frozenSSSSmetaG_FD_184142 | JGI IMG/M metagenome (GOLD analysis project Ga0209512, IMG submission 184142) | Glacier valley bacterial and archeal communities from Borup Fiord, Nunavut, Canada, to study Microbial Dark Matter (Phase II) -... | ecosystem: Environmental > Aquatic > Freshwater > Ice >... | reverse complement strand
GTTGCCTATTGAGGCTAGAGGCATATATAAGTAGATATATTTCCATAGCTAGACTAGATTCTATTCTACATGCTATTATCACATTCTCACTCTGACTCTTCCGCTCGTGATCACCTATTCAACACTTAGTGGCAGTGGAACAGAACCTTGTGGATTCTGTTTGGGGAAAAGCTCGACCACCCCGGCCCTTTGATCTAATTAACGTTTATCCTACGCAATACGCGGGAAGAGAATTAGACACAAAAGTGCAGAACTTCGAAAGGAGTTAGAGGTCCAAAAGTCGTCTGGCATGGTAGTATCAGCATTGGATGAGGTTTCTTAGTTGTTTAACTTGCGCGGCAGTGATATCCCTTATAGCCTAGTCTTCTTCTCGTATGCAATCATCACGTAGACCACGGCTGTACTCTACATCGATCCCGCCAAACTAAACGAGGAAGCCATGACATATTTAAGGGAGAATGGGGTACAGATCCGTCGATATAAGATGTGTTGCGCGATTCATGTGGTGATGATTCATCGTATGCATGTCTCACATCACAGAACATTCACCACAGCAATAGCCGACTGTTGCCTACTGTTGCCTATTGAAGCTAGAGGCATATATTAGATAGTTATTTCCATAGCTAGACTAGACTCTATTCTATATGCTATTATGATATTCTCACTCTGACTCTTCCGCTTGCGATATGTTCAACAAGATGATATTCGGAGATGCGAAAAGCTTAGGGGGTGAAAGTTGGATACCATAGAAAACTTTTACAGTCTCGAACAGAGCATCATGGCTTTTAGTCCGGTCACTGGAATGCCAGTTCAAAGCCACAATCCGAAGTCCAATGGAGCTCGTTAAGGCCATCAAAACTCCCACCGAACTTGAAGGTATGCGAGCCTGCCACATTCGCGATGGAGCAGCAGTAATTGAGTATTTCGCTTGGCTTGAGCAAAACTCAATGTTGAGAGGGCAGAGATTGACGAGATCGGTGCCGTTGACAAGCTAGAGGAATTGCGCTCAAAACAGGAAAATTTTGCGGGTCTCTCGTTCGACACTATCTCCGCAACTGGTGCGAATGCTGCGATAATTCATTATTCTCCAAAACGCGGGAATTGCGCGATCATTAACCTGAACAAGATATATCTCTGTGACTCCGGAGCGCAGTACTTGGATGGCACGACTGACATAACGCGCACACTTCACTTTGGCGAGCCAACTGAATGTGAGAGGAGGGCATATACTCTCGTTCTGAAGGGGCACATTGTGTTGAGATATTCAGTTCTCACATCTGCATGTCTCACATCATGCATTCACCGAACACCAGAGCAGAGTATTCAGCTGCCTTCCAGTCCAATAGCCGACTGATGCCTGAATAGGCAGCGCCCATTTGGGCATATAAATAGTAGATAGATTTGATAGTTTAGCTAGATTCTATTCTACATGCTTTATCACATTTTGCTTCCGTGCACACAGTCCACCAATACTGTGTTCAACACATTGCTCTTGACGTGGCTATTTTCCCGCAAGGAACAAATGGCCATTAACTAGATGCCCTGGCAAGACAGTTCCTCTGGGTATACCACTCTGCCACTATTCATATACAAATTATTGACCGTGGAACAGGCAGAAGGTTTTACCTGCCTCCATGGCACCAGCCACGGCGTCGGCTCTTACCTCAACGTCCACGAAGGTCCCATCGGCATCGGTCCCTAGATCCAGTTCTCCGAAGTCCCTCTTGCGGCAGGAAACGTCATTTCGAACGAGCCAGGTTACTACGAGGATGGTAGCTTTGGGATTCGGATCGAGAATATGGTGCTGGTGAAGGAGGTAGAGACGAAATGTCCGTCTGGGGGGTTCTTAGGATTTGAACATGTTACCATGGTCCCTTCTTATAGGAAACTAATTTGTGAGGAGATGCTAACCGATGGAGAGAATAGGTGGCTATCGTCATATAATAGGAAAGTTTTACAGACCATGGAGGGAAGGTTTTGAGGTTGGGAGTGTGGCGGAGAGATGGTTGGATAGGGAGACAAGGCCTTTCATCTAGCTGAAGCTTTGTCTTTTGTTTAAGTCAGACGATCAACAAAGCATGACAAACAAGCAATAGGAGTGAATCGTGTGAAGTTCATCGACTTATGCATGTGTTGGCCCCCAGCAGAATTCCATAAATATGTATTATCTTATAATTCCTGAGCCGAAAGACTCGCGAAAACATTACATGAAGTCGCATTTAATGTAAGGACTGTCAAAACATTATGACTTGCTTGAAATTTAGATCCCCAATACCCCCATCAATAGCAAAAAGTTTCTAGGACAATCTGTTGAATATAGTCACGAAGCGAGTAAAAAAGAATGCAAAGGAATTGATTAATTGAATGATACTATCTAAACTATGAAATCGTATTTGTAGTTGATACGTTGTTTGTATGAGGGTTCTCAGACCGAGCCGTCGTCTCCGTGAAATATGAGAATTTCACGAAGGCCACCGTCACCAACACCAAATCCCAATTCCTCTCAACATAACCTAGGTACACAATATAAAATATCTAGTATGAAAGAGCAGAGTATCTTCAGGGTAATTTATAGCTTGATATCCGTCGCCTAGGGCACCTGATTATGATCGACTTGCCCAAAAATGATCGACGTATCGCGAGAATCCCACTCCTCCTCATACTTCGCCATCAAGTCCCTCGGCGAGGATGAGCTCCCGACGAAAGCTTGTAATAAAGGAGCTGGAAAGACATAGTGCAGCAGTGCGTAGACGAAACCAGCGATAAATAAACCCAAGAGGAAGCACAGATAGTAAAGTTTTGTGAAACCATTAGGGACACTGATGGTGCTGCTAATACTGGCCAGGAAGCTAGGAAAGGAGGGTATAACTCTGAAGAGCCACTGAAGCATGGTTAGCCGAGAATTAATCAAGGAGGAGAGAGGGGAAACTATACGGCTATAATAGCACGCCAATTAATGCCATAGGTGAACCAATATATACTCTGCTTGTTCCCAACAAACAGGTCATCGATGTTGATCTTGCTCTTGTTCACGACAAAATAGCTTAAGATCATCATTCCAATGGACGGGGCGAGGAACACAGAATAAGAAGAGAGTACAGCGAGGAAGGTAGTAGAAGTAGCCACAAGCTGCCACGGATTGACAGCAATACTGAAAATTGCCGTCAAATAGACTCCCCTGCGGATGTTGATGTACCTGGGGAATGTGGCAGCTAGATCACATCCTCCAGACATAGCATTTCCAGGGATGTTGACGCCGATTTGTGAAACAACCAAAGCAGCTCCGGCAAAGAAAGCTGCAGCGCGTTCTCTTGACCCCCCTTGCGCAATGAGTGTTGTAAAAATATCGGGCAAGTTCCAAAGAGCTCCACTAAAGCGGTCCTGCATCGCGGCGGTGATGAGAATACCCATAATGGAAGAGACAGATCCATAGAAAGGAAAACTGATGGCTTGGCCAAGAGTAGAATCGCGAGGCCGCCGTGAGAAACGAGCGACATCGTTCTGATTGAGAATGCCAGCGGCAATAGCACAAATAGTACTGATTATTCCGTACATCATCAGTCACCCAACGGAATTGGAGCCATCGAGAACCTGTGGGCTTGATATCGTGGCACCAAAGCCTGTAGGGCACATAGTTGCAAGTGCCCAAATGAAGAGGACGATAAACAGGACCACAACGATAGCGCCAGAGGCCATCATAAATTTCTTGAGCTTGTGGGGTCGAATCCAGATGAAGGGCAAAGAGATGATGCTAAAGACGACATAAGCAAGGAATTGGGCGGTTGTAACGCCAGTGCTTTCAGCCATGCCATTAGGAATATGCTCTTCGAGAAGAGGGTCAAAGGACATCATGATGATATAGAAGCATTCGCCACCAATCCAAGCTTGGATGCCGTACCTGTGATGTTTTCAGCACTATATCAGAAGAGACAGTTTGTGGATTAGGATAATGCTAACCATACTGTATAATGTTAGCTTTGGATGGGGTATTTTGGAGTACAGGTGGATTACCAAGGGACAGAAGAATTCTGTTCCAGATGATGAATTGACTGCCGTACATTCCCCAAACGTAACGATTTACAACGGGGAATCCAACTGAAGTTGAATCAGCAATGTTTTCAAAAAAAGATACGACGTACAAACCCACTGTGATAATATGCTCTAGGGAAGGAGTTGAAAACGACAAAGAAAGAGCTAATAACATTTCCGATGACGATGCCTATTGCCCATCAGCATCTAGATTCTTTCTGCACTCAACCATGCTTTACCTACAAATAATGGCCTGCCACCAGGTAAAACCGAGTGGAATAAGAGCGCTTCCGGTCAAATAGGTTGAGATGTTGGCGTTTATAAGAATCCCTCGCAACAGGTCAGCACGCCGTCTGAATGATCGACGAAGAGTCACTAACAGTAATTGTGGAATGACCATGCACCCCAAGTGCGGCGAACGTATTCGATGGGTTTGATATCATCATTGATCCACCTTGTCGTCTCGATTTGGGACTCCACCTCAGCTTTCTTCATCCATTGGGCGACACCCATCTTGCAGAGGAAGAGGGAGGGGAAGACGGGGGGGTGTAATTTTTTTTTACCGTTAAGTAATTGGAAAGAGCCTGTGTGTGAGAACAGATTTTTTAGAGGAGAATATGGCGAACGAAGCACGACTTTTATATTGTGGTCTCCAGGAAGAAAAGGAGCAGGAGAGAAGGAGAAGCACCTGGGTATCTGTACCACAATCGACGGCTGCATCTGGAGTTCGATGCCAGGAGTGTGCCCAATGAGCTGCCACTAAGTGTTGAACACAGTATTGATGAACTGTGTGCACGGAAGCAAAAGTGTGATAAAGCATGTAGAATAGAGTCTAGTCTAGCTATGGAAATGTCTATCTAATATATGCCTCTAGCCTCAATAGGCAGCAGTAGGCAACAGTCGGCTATTGGAACAGAATGATGGTGAATGTTCTATGATGTGAGACAGACATGCATGAAGTGAGAACTCATGCATACGGTGAATCATCACCAACATGAATCATCCAACACTAAGTCCAAAGCGCCAGGGGGCGAAGTGGCCTGGATTCCACCACCCGGGTAGAGAAAGATGAGAAGAGGACATATATCTAGGTGGATCCCGATAACGTCGTCGGCGACGACTTACGAATCGGAATTACTTTTCCCTTAGTAGCCGGTCGGCGACAGATGCCATCTACCCATCCCAGCTTTAGCTCCCCGTCCCGCACTCGATCATGCGAAGAGCTGGGGAGTCCTCGCCGAGTGGTGTCTAAGCCCCCAACAATCTGTAGATAAGCACATTCATGGCGTCCCTGTTGACCAGGTCTGTTGCTCGTTGCAGGTAGAGACTATTACTTCGTGCCGGCCTCTGCTCGGAAAATGTGCCGAGGAGCACGGCGATGGCGAATAAAAAACATTTCAGCGCTATTGCCACATGGTGCATGGCTCTTTGCTATTAAGAGTTGTTTCTGCCATATTTCGTTGAACCTTTCTCTCTTATCTCTTAGCATTTTACAGGGGAAGACATCTTTTCCAAACTTCAATATTCCCCCAATTGCATTTGACTCGCTAGCAGCAGGCTCGTTGGCCCAGCATGTACAGAATCGGCGTCGACGTTGGAGGCACAAACACAGACTCGGCAATCCTCGATGTCACAGCCTACAAGTCACCCTCTCGCGGCGTCCTCGCATCCTACAAATCATCTACTACCCCAGACATTACAAGTGGCGTTCAGAAGGCCATCGAGCAAGTCCTTGCAAAATCGAAGATCCACAAAGAAGATGATCTTAGCGTCAATATTGGAACTACTCACTTTGTTAATGCCGTTGTAGAAGCAGATGCTAGAAGGTTGACGAAAGTAGCTATTGTGCGACTGTGCGGCCCATTCACGAAGCAGATCCCTCCATTTTCCGATTTTCCTGCAGACTTGAAGGAGATCATGAATGGTGGAACTTACTACATTGATGGAGGGCTGGAGATTGACTGCAGGGAAATCACACCTCTAGACCCCGTCCAAGTCAAAAATACCGTCGCCCAAATCATCTCCACTGGAATTACAACAATATGTCTCGTGGGTGTATTTTCACCGTTAGATCGCTCCGGTATACACGAGGACAGGTGCAAAGCAATTATGCTTGAGGTGGACCCATCCTTAACAATTATCTGTTCCCACAAGATTGGCACGATCGGATTGCTAGAACGAGAAAACGCAACGATTCTAAATGCTTCGATTTTGGCAATTGCGAAGAAGGCATTTCGCAGCTTCGGCAAAGCTATGTCGAAAGTGGGACTTTTGTGCCCATTGTACATCGCACAGAATGATGGCACCCTCACAGATTCGGCCTCTGCGGCTGAGTTCCCAGTCAAGACCTTTGCCAGTGGGCCAACGAACAGCATGATAGGTGCTGCCTTCCTGGCTGGATTGGACAAGCCTCGCATGACCGAGAATGCGATAAATGGAGACGTATCTGCAACTCAAGTCCTTGTTGTTGATGTGGGAGGAACCACTACGGATGTTTGCGCCCTGCTCCCATCTGGATATCCGCGACAAGCATCGAATTTCATGGAAGTAGGAGGTGTTCGAACGGCATTCTCCATGCCTGAAGTTTGCTCGATTGGTCTGGGTGGAGGATGCAGGGTCAATGAGAATAGAGAAACAGGGCAGGTTACCTTTGGCCCAGAGTCGGTCGGTCACTTCTTGACCAGCAAAGCTCTTGTTTTTGGCGGAGACTTGATGACTTCGACAGATATCATGGTTGCATCCAAAAAGCATTTCATGGGAAACCCAGAACTCGTATCACATATCCCAGCAAACATGTTGGCAGCGGCCCGAAAACAAATCACTAAGATGTTGGAGCCTTCATCGTTCGTCTAAGCCCGAATTGATCTGTCAAGGTAGTATCTAGGCACTGTAATAATCCATGTTAGTGTTTTGCCTTCAATGAGCAGGGTCGAAGGCGTATGTATACCTTATATACCTCTTTGGCGTCATTTGTATCCATGTGACGCCCATTAACTCGATTATAGAGCTGCTTGAACTGAAGCAGGTACTAGTGGGCAGAGTTGAACGCCTTAACTTTATAAGATTCCTCCAAGACGACAGCTGAAGCAACGGATTAGAGCAAGATTGGTCACCGTTACACCAAATCAATCCCGATTGACGTTCATTCAGGGGAAACGATAAATTAGAGCTGTCTATCTGATCGATTATAATAATCCTCAAGCACTAACGCTGCCCCCTTCTCTCCAATCGCATACACAGTCGCCTGGATATGCGCACTCACCTGCAAAGGCATAATACTCGCATCCACAACCCTCAACCTCTGCACGCCGTATACACGTAGTCTCGCATCCACGACTCCGGCCTCAATGCCTAAAGATCCTCCCATGCTACAGGTGCCAACGGGGTGCCAGTCGGTGATCGTGTAGTCTCTGATCCAGTCGCTAAAGTCCTCCTCATCGCCCGTTGGAGATTCCTTCTCTGGCGGGAACACGCGCTTCTTGATGATCTGCGAAAGTGGTGTGGTAGCACAGATCTTCGCAGCGAATTTCTGCGCTTCGGCGATGAGCTTGAAATCTAACGCGCCGGCGTCGAGGTAGTAGCGGGGGTCAATGATGGGTTTATCGCTGGCTTCTGGGCGCCTCGGAGGGGCGAAAGTGGCACTGCTCGGGATATGGATAGATCCAACGGAGAAAGGATATTGAAGCATCATGAGCATAGTACCGTAGACTTTTCCCGGCTCGGACGTGAAGTAAGGTGAATAGTTGGACACGTCAAAATTGTATTCGATTTGGCCAAGGCTGACCGACGAAGAAAATTGTGATGCCAGAAGGGAATCGCGAGGGTTTGCGACAGGGATGGCGGAGGTTAAGGATGTAAGATCAGCAGCGGAGATGAAGTGGGAAAAGGGGAGGTAGGCGATCGAGGAGGGGATCTGGGTTAGTACACCTGTTGCGGAGGTGCAGAATTCATTTGTAGCCGTAGCAAGGGCAGCGGGGTCGTTGGAGAGGGACTCCGGAGAGGAGACGGTAGGGGAGAGCTCGTAGATCATGGCCGTCACTGACGGTTGGTTAGAGTTGTAGGTCAGATTTGGCCAAGGAAAAAAAAAGATGAGAAAAGATGAGATGGAAGATTTACTAATGTGCTCCTGCAAATTTTCGCCAACATTCTTGTTTGCAATCTTTACCTGAATCCCAGCCCGCTCAAGGATCTCTGGATTGCCAATACCAGATAGCTCAAGCAGTTGTGGACTTTGTACAGAACCAGCAGATAGAATAACCTCCTTCGCCGCTGATGCCCTAAACTCCGCGCCATTATGCATAAACCTAGCGCCTTTGGCAACCCACTCGTTACCCTCTTTCTGAATCAGAATCTCCTGCACAAGCGCCTCAGTTAATACGACCAAGTTCGGCCTCCCAATAGCGGGTAGGTAATATGCGGTTGTAGAGTAACAGCGCTTTCTCGTATGAGGGAATACGCTTGTCAGAGACGTCCAGACACCGACATTAGAGCCAGAGAAATGGCTTTTGTTTGTCTTCACACCAAGTGTGTGGAGAGTTTCATGCCAGAATGTATGCGAGGCGCCTAGTTGGCTTGAGTATATGGATTGGATAGGACCAGAGGCGCCGTGATGGGGAGAATCGTAGATGAATTGATGTTGAGATTTGAGAATCTCCGCCGGCTCGTGAAAATGCTCGCTCTTTTTGAAGTAAGGACTATGTAGGTTGGAATCAGCAATGTGACAATCAAGAAGAAGAGAAGAAGAAAGGGTAGCTGACAGCAGACCATCCCATCCCCAGCCAGCATTGCCAAGCTGTTCCCATTTATCATAATCTTCGCGACATCCTCTATTCCAAGTCATGAAATTCAGGGCACTTGTTCCACCGAGAACTCTGCCTCTGGGCCAGGCCAATTTTCTCCCATTGATTCCAGGTTGTGGGATTGTTTCAAACTTCCAGTCATACTCGGTGCCAAGCGACTCCCCAAAGCGACCTGGGATATCAATGATGGGGTCGTCGAAGACAGCTGGTCCTGCTTCAAGCACACCAACACGAATAGAAGGGTCCTCGGAGAGACGAGCGGCGACGACAAGACCTGCCGTCCCACCGCCAATGACCAAGTAATCAAATGGAGCTGAGACGAACGTCGCCGGGTCAGTCTTGGTCGCTTGGAAATTTGACATGTTTAGACTTGAAGGATACAACAAGAACGGTCGCGATCACGACCAAGACAAGAGACCTATGATTGATAAAGAATGATCGAGGAACGAACTTGCAAATCCTATGTACCATGATGAAACACTATGGCGCAAGATAAGAAGGCACAAAGGAAGGTCCGAGATACAGTGAACAACGGTACGTACATACGTTTCCACATATTTGCATATATTTGCACATATGTACGGAGTAAAAGTTCGAAAAAGCATGGGATATTGATTGAGGCGCGCTGACACGTTCTGCGGCCAATAAAGTTCGCAAGCTTTGCGCATGTTCTCCGCCATGGAACGGCAAGTTTTCGTCTCCCCGAGACCGAGCGGGAAGAACCGGGGCATCTCCGCTGTCACAGCTCACAACGTACAGTAGTGTACAGTAGTAGTGTACAATACGGAGTAGTGGATCCAATCTAGTATGGAGCTGACAGCTGGGAACTAAAGTGACGGACTTGGCAGAACTCCACGATATTATGCAGTAGTTGGGTAGTGGAGTAGTGGAGTAGTCGAGTACTGGAGTAGTCTCCGACATCGTTGGCGTGGGGATGTAGAATGGTAATAGACTTTCCAAATGCTTGGTCTTTTTACTCCGAGAAGGCATGATTGTCTTGTAATGCACGCGTTGTATCCTAGTAAATGCTCAACGCTGCAGAATTTAAATCCTCCAGCTCGGCATGCGTTGTATCCTAGTAGACTTTCAATGCTGCAGAAACGCGGCAGAAATTAAACCTTTCAGCTCGGCACCCTAGTTTTGTCCACCCCTATTCTTTTATAAATCCAAGTCCAGAGCATATTATAATAAATATATGTTTTTAGAATCATATAAAAATACACTACTAAGTCGTTAGCCAAGTGTATTACAGCTAACAAAGTACACGTTTACACTCTCTTAGTTACTGTTACTCTGCTTCATTAACTCCTAGAATAGCTAGATGAATTCTACTTTTAAGTTCTGGTGATAAGATATTAATTAGTTAAGTCATTACAGACTAATGGTAAATGGACATGCGTAGTAGTAACATAGTTCAATCTGAAAGAAAATATGGGGCCCCAGTGAACTCTACACAAAGAAATATGTAAAGAGTCTTCCCTGCAAGCGCAAGTCGATTCACCTTCTTCTGAGGCCAAGCTCCCCTGATTCCTGACAGGCATTCCCCTATCACACCACATCCAGCCCACATATTCACATCCGAAACTTATCTCGTCGTAGGTTGAATAAAACGCCATGTTACAGAGTGCAGTATACAGCGAGAGAAGTCAGGCCATTCATTACTAGTGTATACACCTACCATGGCATCTCGCCAACAGATTTCAGGGCGTGCAGGGGTTGTGGCTTGTGCCCTCATGTTGCTGATTTGATGCTACTTAGGACTACTGCAAGCATTTGCCGCGAGGTTTTTAAATCGGCAAGATTATCAACTACCATCAATTGATTCGACCAAACTAGCCCCTGCAGGGTAATCGAGCGCTCTGGGACCTCTCACCAAAAATGTGGCGCAGTAGTAGGCCGTCCGTATCCAGAGGGAATTGGAAATTCGATGTATTTGGGCAATGCTGCGAAGCCATTCGCCTGCTAGTCCCCTATGTGGCTTATCGAATTTACACCTTTGTAAGGTTTGTAAGATGCCTGAAGACGGCCTACAGTGGTACTGTTCCATTGCAACGACAGGAAATCAAATAATGAGGCCTTCGATGCTGGACATGGCGTATCAAGTTCGTCTCAAATGCCTGGAGCACACTTTTGACTACTGTATGTACAGGATAATATGAGTTTATGCAGTTCAGTATTCAATCTCTTTCCATCTCAACACGTGGTTTTTTTTTCTTCTCTTGTTCTGCCATTCTTCTTTTGCTTTCTGGGAATACGAGGCGAGGACATACTCAATCCCCCGCACCTTACGCCGCACTCGTTTAATTGAGATTCGCACTCTGTGGACTTGAACTGTACATGCGGACAGCGTCTGTCTTCAGGGGTGGCTTATCGATGAGCTGGGATATTGATATATGATCTTCCTCACCTTCCATCGTCTCTCCATCAGTTCTGTCGACGGCTCCTCCGCATTATTGAGGGTTTGACCTTACTATTTCGCCGTCGTTCTTGACTTCATATGGATGAAAAGCAATGAGGAGAGGAAAAACGGAAGGATATCGAAGAGATTGTTTGACAAAGTGTTCATCTGATCTTTGAACGTGGAGGTGTCGTAAAGATGGGCACGTTTTTACAGAACATCACTGTTGAGGCGTGGGTGTTATGGAGTCTTGGAGTTGTGTTTATAGGATGTCGAATGTATATTGGCCTGTTTCATATCTCTTTGGTCTATCCCTACCCTTTCTTGAAATTTTACAGAAGTCACAATGACTAAACTCACCATAGAGCATCACGGCGCATAGTTCTTGGAAGCTGGAAGAAGCTGCAAATTGATGATTACATCATGCTATTTATCACAGTGAGTCCACAACCATCTTGTCACAGCAGGAAACACTTAGCATCATCGAAATACTGAAGAGAAAATTAATCTGTTATGATTCAAGGCAACATTCACAGCCACAATCGTGTCCGTCATAGAGGTTGCTTCTAATGGCAGTAACTATTTACCACCAGGAGCAGCAGAACTCCTCACGCCCGACGAACTCGTCAGTGCCATCTACGGCAGTCTGATGACCTTCGTGCTTGAAGAATTCACTTTAGCAACAACATGGATGGTCAAGGCATGTTTGTTGATCATGTATAGTCGATTGACGTACGTCCTATTTCTCTGCCCTCCCCGCTTCTCTTTAGTTGACTCAACTCTGAACCCCAGAAGAGAATAGACATGCGAAAAGTAAGTAACTCATTACTAACAACAACACCAATAACAGCTCCGGACTTCGCCAGAACCTCGCCGTCAAGATTGTCGGCGGCTACTGTATCTTTGGCTATTTCGTCACTCAAATTCTCTTCCTGGGTGTCTGGTGCAGACCTATCGAGGAGTACTGGAGAGTCCCAGTCGGAAATCCACAGTGTGCAACATACTACAATCATCTCACCACTGCAACTATATTCAATATCTCCTCCGATCTGATGATGCTCGCTATTCCTATCCCCATCTTGATTCGCTCTCAACTGCCATTGAAACGGTACGTGGACATTCTTTTCCAAAGATTTTCCCTCTCCTGCGCTTCCGAGAATCATGCGCCGTCTTGATCTTTTTTGGCTAGCAAAGAAACGAGAGAATCAAACTGACATTTCTACCTCAACAGCAAACTCATCCTCTGCCTCGTCTTCTCCCTGGGCATCTTCGTCATCCTCGCTGCGGTTTTAAACCGCTACTATAACTTTACCGTCGCCTACTCACCCATTTTCCGGAACTGGTACATTGGCGAAGTCTCCACTGCCGTCTACGTCGCAAATATACCGCTGTGCTGGCCTCTCGTTCGGCGTGTCTTCCGCCTTGGGACCTTTGCAGCCCACTCTTCGGATCCAAATTACACATATCCTAACACGGCGAGGAATCAGCCGAGCGCCGGGAGCAGGTTCTATCCCAGACATACACTGGGCAGTGAAAGGGGAGTGAGCAGTGATGGAGAACGGACGATGGGGAGAATTGAGGGGAGCGATATGGACGCAAAGAGGAACTTGGGCTTCAGTGAGAGCGAAGAGAGGATTAATGCATCATGGACGAACGGAAATGGAGGGGGAGCGGGAGGAGAACAGCTAGAACTTACGCCAATGAATCCGAGAACAGGGCATCAGGCGACAATTGCGACGAAGGTTTGGGACGGGAACGAGGAGTGGGAGAGAGGAGAGAAGTTCGAAGGCGCTGATGGCAAGGGTGCGATTGTGAAGACGGTGCAGATTAGCCAGTTTACGTCGTGAATGAAGTGAGATGTCATATCATGGAAGGCGAGCCAGGCAGCGCACGCAAGATATTCGGGTCAAATTGGGTGCTGCAAAGAGGAAGAGGATTAAAGCAAAAAATGTACGGAAGGTCAGAACATGAGATTAAAGGGAACGAAAGATGCTTCATAATTCCCTTTATACAGGAGCTCCGGCGTGGATAGATAGAGGTTGATAGCGCAGGACTGCTTTGTAAAACATTTAGACGATCCATAGAATTGAATTTTGCTTGCCACGTTGTTGTATTTTATGTGTGAAATGGAGTCGCGAGCCAGCCGCAGTATTGTCTATCCATATCCCGTCCGATGTTGATCTGACCTCAATGTGCTTATTCCTTCATAATGTAAGTTTATCTTATAACCTATCCGATCTCGATGACTTACGGAGTACTGATGGGCCAGGCCAGGGCCACCCAGTCCTTCGTAAACCTGTACATACTCTGTACATCCTTGCTGTTCCACTTTCTCGCCGGCCCCGCCCGCCAAACTGCTACTTCGTAGTCGACTACCGGGACAATCCTTGTCCATATAAGGAGAAATCAAACCCTGACATTCTGCAACGCAGGTGAACACCACGCCTGCCACGCCTGCCACGCGCGAACTAACTGGCCAGGTAGTCCCAGATACTTAGCACGTAAACAGGCAAGCTGTCCTGCGGACTTGCATTGAATCCACAAAGTACCTGTCACTTCTAGGATCCTACAGGTAATGTGCATATGCATGGGTGTCTGGATTCATTTTACTCGCTATCCTTTCATTACCACTTTTCGTACTGCAGATATACTATCTACTGTCTATCTATTCCGTACATTCCATGGCCTCGAATCGACCAAATCTGATTTTTTCCCTCTATCCTTATCATCAGTCATTACCTATATGTTTTAAATTTGGAAAGAGCAAGCATCCAATATCATTGGGATTGATTTTACATCCTAATTTTGGGAGCTCACCTCTCCCCACCTCAATCCATCAACCGAGCCCCCCAAATGGCAGACATTGCATTTGCAGCGAGTGAAAAGGGAGTCGTGGAGTCTACCACAATCATATCACCATCAAATTCTGACACCGACATCGAAAAAGGGCATCATCTACACCACGATTCTGCTCTCGAAACTCCCCTTCCAATCCCCATTCCTTCGACTCTGCGCCGTATCAATGGCAAGATTGAGTCTTTTGCTGGCCTCGAAGCCAGAGGCATCACCCGCGTCGAGCCTGATGAGCGCCACGAATCGAGCATCACCAAATATGTCCAGATGAGTTTGCTATGGTTCAGCGCAAACTTGACGGCGAATAATCTTGCCGTTGGTTTTCTTGGCCCATTGCTGTTCCAACTGGGATTCACGGATGCCGCCTTGATCGGCGTTTGGGGCGCGTTTGTGGGGAGTCTAATTACGGCGTATATGAGTACTTGGGGAGCCGCGAGTGGAAACAGAACTCTGGTATGTAAACCTTCTCAATGCAGGGAGTTTATACTCGAAATCATATATGGCTCTGTGGGATTGCATGTCGAGAACTGGGCTGATGAGAGATAGATTGTCGCTCGATACTTTATGGGATACTGGCCTTCCAAAATCGCCGTCTTACTTAATATCGTTCTCATGGTTGGTTATGGAATGATCGATTGTGTTATCGCGGGGCAGATGCTCTCGGCTGTCTCTGGCAGCAACATGTCCATCGTCGTTGGTATCATCATCGTCGCCCTCATCTCCTGGGTCATTGCCGTCTTCGGAATGGCAGTCTTCCACTACTACGAGAGGTATATTATTTTCTTCTTTCTTTCTCCAACTATCTAACTGATAACTATAGATGGGCTTGGCTCCCTCAACTCATCGTTCTCTTTGTACTCGTCGGCTCCGCTGGCCCTAAATTCGATTCAACCACCGAATCACAGGGCAATTCAGCAACCATCAACGCCAACCGTCTTTCCTTCTTCTCGATCGCACTCTCAGTGCCAGTTTCTTGGGCTGGTTCCTCCTCTGATTTCTACGTCTACTACCCGGAGAGAACGGCAAAATGGAAGACATTTCTCATGACTCTCACCGGACTCTTCCTGTCCTTCGCCTTCGTAAACTGCCTTGGTGTAGGTCTGGCTTCGGGCATCGCATCCAACCAGGATTGGTCGGATGCATACAACATCTCCTCTGGCGCACTCATACTCGCGGGCTTCAACGGTCTCCAAGGCTTCGGAAAATTCTGCGGTGTAGTGGTCGCGTTGGGAGTCATCGCCAACAATATTCCTGGAACTTATTCCGCTGCTCTGGGCTTCCAAATGCTCGGTCAGTATCCAAAGTTAGTACCAAGATACATCTGGACCTGCGTCGTCGTTGCTACGTACTTTGTCTGTGCTCTCGTTGGGCGCGACCACCTTTTCGTTATCTTCCAAAACTTCCTCGCTCTTATGGGCTATTGGGTGACCATCTTCTTCATCATCGTCCTTGAAGAACACGTTCTCTTTAAGTGGAACGAGGGTTTTGACTGGAGCGCCTGGGAGGATCAGACAAAGTTACCAATTGGAGTTGCTGCCCTGATTGCATTTTTGGTGGGGTGGGTAGGCGCTGTTGTCGGTATGGATCAGGCCTATTTCGTGGGCCCGATTGCTGTGAAGGTAGGGGATATTGGCGCGGACTTGGGGATCTGGCTAGGGTGCGCATTTGCGATGGTGGTCTTCCCACCGTTGAGGTGGTTGGAGAAAAGGTTTATCGGGAGATAGGAGAATTGCAGATGCTTTTTTTAGAGATGAGGGAAGAGGGGGAGAGCGGTTTGCAAGGTAGATATTGTGAGATATAGTTTGCAGATATTCTATTTCGGGCCTTCCGATGTTGTCGGCATTTTAGCGTCAGTAACTTCGAACTCACAAGGCGACGCCCTAATGGAGGGAGACGGTTTAAGAGGAGGGGGGCGTGTCGCATGCCTACCATGTATTATGTCGCATTTTTTGCGTGGTATTAAGTTGATACCACTTTTTGTGCACAGACCACTTTTGCGCAAAAAGGTGCTACAAATGGTACCAACTCTTAACTTTAGAACTATAACTTTAGGAAAATACTTTATATAGGAAACTTTATGTATAGGAAG
>Ga0209512_1003127_pt1 | contig 16193 bp, 15 predicted proteins | sample frozenSSSSmetaG_FD_184142 | JGI IMG/M metagenome (GOLD analysis project Ga0209512, IMG submission 184142) | Glacier valley bacterial and archeal communities from Borup Fiord, Nunavut, Canada, to study Microbial Dark Matter (Phase II) -... | ecosystem: Environmental > Aquatic > Freshwater > Ice >... | reverse complement strand
GCAAGCGTTGTCGATCGCCCTCGAAAAGTTAGGAGAAACCCATCCCAACACCCAAACGGTACGAGAAAATCTTGAGCTTCTTCGTCAAGGAATGACACAAACGACCTCTTAGATAGAAACGATCGTGTTTCCAGCAGGAAGATTCTAGGTTTGAAGCGGAACGATCGCCTTCCACACTGCAACATTCTCACTTTGAACACGAACGATCGTGTCCAGAACACGAAACTTCTCGCTTTGAGCACGAACGATCGCCTTCCAAGCCGCAACATTCTCACCTTGAACACGATCGTTCGTGTTCTGAGCACGAAACTTCTCATCTTGAACATGGACGATCGTGTTCTGAACCGTAACCGTCCTCGCTATCATGACTACGCAGCCCTCAAAACTTAAAACTCAAAACTCTTGAAGCAGCGCCTCGACACTTTACTGGTAGACCGTGCCCTCTGTGACTCTCGCCAACAGGCACAACGCCTGATCCAAGCCGGAGAAGTCAGGGTCGATCGCCAACTGATCGACAAACCCGGCACCGAAGTCAACACCAGCGCCGAGATTCAAATCAAACAGAAGTCGCCCTATGTGTCTCGCGGCGGCGAAAAGCTGGTGAAAGCCCTCCAAGAATTTGAGATTGAAGTCAGCGATCGCATCTGTCTCGATGGCGGCATCTCAACCGGAGGCTTTACAGACTGTCTGCTGCAAGCGGGTGCAAAATTGGTGTACGGCATTGACGTAGGCTACGGGCAAGTCGCCTGGAAGCTCAGACAAGATCCCCGCGTCATCTTACGAGAACGCACAAACCTGCGAAATCTCAGATCAGAAGACTTATATGCCCCCGATCAGACCCATCCCGATTTGGGTGTGGTCGATGTGTCATTTATCTCCCTCACAAAAGTGCTGCCAGCGATGTGGAACCTGCTGCAAGCGCCGCGCGAGATGCTGCTGCTCGTCAAGCCCCAGTTTGAAGTTGGGCGCGATCGAGTCGGCAAAAAAGGTGTCGTTCGCGATCCTAAAGACCAAGCGGGAGCCATCTTCCAAGTCTTGCAATCTGCCCAACAGCTCGGCTGGAGCTATCGCGGACTCACCTGGTCGCCCCTCGTTGGACCTGCCGGAAACATTGAGTATCTGCTGTGGCTAAGTCTAGAAAATGGGCTGACTCCGCCTGACCTAGAGCAGATTAGACAGTTGGCTCGATCGGCGCACACAGCCTTAGTCAAAGAACCAGAGGAATAAGGTTTCAACCTGTTAGCGATGCCTTGATCATCCTCGCGATAAGCTGACCGACTTTTAGTTTGCACAAACTAGCTTTGGAAACCCTCTTCCCACAGGAAAAGGGCTATCAATCTAGATGAGGGTCAGCTTAAAACACGTTGATAGGGTGGTTTTTCATTCTAAAACAGGGTCAATATCCCAGCGTTGGGGTTTTCGTTGAGATATTGAATAGTCTCGAAGTGCAACCGCAGCATCAACTCGATCGCCTGAGTGGAACAATTTCCACGACGAATCCAGACAACTTTAGGCGGAATCCCTGAATTAAGCTGACCTCATTAAAGTCTGCATCTCTCGTAACGATGATGAAGTCATGTTGTTGAGCGTAAGCCCACAAAATTAGATCAGTTGATTGATCAAGCTCAACATCGTAAACGTGTTTTGAATTGGGATATAAGTTAGCGAGACAATTAACTAACCGAGGCGACAGGTTTTGATCAAACAAAAGTTTCATGCTTGAGCAACGAGGGTTTGTCGCTCTCGATCGGCTGCATAGCTCAAACAGGCGAAAATATCTTCCTGCGTTAAGTATGGGAAGTCTTCTAAGATCTCTTGGTAAGTCATGCCCGAAGCGAGGTAAGACAGCACATCATAAACCGTGATTCGCATTCCTCGGATGCAAGGTTTTCCACTGCGTTTGCCAGGTTCGATCGTGATGATGTTTTGGTAGTTCATCGCTTCGCCGACAGCTTGATAGGTTCGATTGTATCTCAACAACTGGAACCATCCTCAATTGCAGCCACTCATTACAATCGAGTCATGCAACCCTGTATACATTTATGAGTCAACTTTGGAGGACGATCGCGGTTGCAAATCGCTCAACCCCTGCTAAATCTCGGTGAATTTGAATCTTGCCATAACTCCCCTGATCGGTCAGCAATCGAGTCACGGCATCCGCTTGACCTGCCATCATTTCAACCATCCAAACGCCACCAATCCGCAGATAGTTAGGAGCCATCGTGACCAGGTGACGAATGCAGTCCAACCCGTCAGAGCCGCCGTTAAGAGCAAGATGCGGCTCGTGATTCGTCACTTCTGGCTGAAGTTCTCGCACCATTTGACTGGGAATATAAGGCGGATTTGAGACCAGTCCGCTTAGTTTGCCTTTGAGAGACTCTAAGGGTTCTAGCCAGGTTCCTTGATAAAACTGAACCCGATCGCCAAACCCAAGATTCTGAGCATTTTGTTGCGCGATCGCCAACGCCTCACTGCTGCAATCTACGGCATGAATGATTGCATTGGGAAACACATCGGCAAGACCCATCGCGATCGCGCCACTTCCCGTTCCCAAATCTGCCCAATCTCCCGTTTTGAGTGCCGGATTCAGAATGGTCGCCGCGATCGCTAAATCAATTAACTCCTCTGTTTCAGGGCGAGGAATTAACACTGCCGGAGAGACGCTCAACGTGAAGGTGCGCCACGGAGTCGATCCCGCTAAATATTGAATCGGAACTCGTTGGTCGATCCGTTGCTGCCAACGTTGTTTTAATTCTAAAAACGGAATCTTTAATTTGATTCGAGATTGATACTTAAATGACTCTAGCCGCAGTGATAAGCGATCGAGTCCTGCTAACTCTTGCAGCAGCCAATCGACCTCAGACGGCAAAATGGCAGCGTCGATCGCAGAAGCTTGAGCCTCTTGTCGCCACTGCCATAGATTTAATCCAGAAATCTCACAGGTCATCGGTTCTTTAATTGAGTACGAATGACCCGCGAAATTTACTTCTTAGGCTGTGCTGCCGGAGCCTGTCCGCCCTGAGCAGGTGCCAGCGATCGCACAAACTCGATCGACTCTCTCGGCGGAATCAACACAACTTTGTCGAGCTGTGGATCATTCTGCTTTTTCATCGCTTCGACCACGCCTTCTAATGGAAAGACTTGAATGTCAATGCTAGAAGCCAGATTGGGCTGCTGTTGTTTGAATCGATCGAGCAGAGTTTGCAGCTCTTCTTTATTAAAGAACATCGGAATCACCGACTTCTCGCCCTGCTGAATCGTCAGAAATCCTTTTTCTTTGCCAGCCCGTGCCACAAACAACGGGGTGCCGTTAAACTGAGTGACTTTACTATCCCCCACCTTCAGCACCGCAACCGCCGAATCTAGCTGCTGCTTGGTCGGCACATAGGCAAAATCGAGTTGATCAGGCTTGCCCTGGTTTGATTGCACAAGTTGATAAACCTCTGCCAGCGACACAGGCACCACTTTCACTTCTTTCGCCAGACTTGGGTTTTTGCTTTTTAGCGTTTCTAAAAACGCTTGAGCATCTCTCTGGCTCACAAACACTCCAGCAACCGGGCTACCTTTTTGACCATTAGGAGGTGAAGCGACTAAAGGCGCACCTTGAGAATTAGCGATCGTAAACATCGGCACGGGGCGAAGCTTTTGCACAATCTGCTCTGGGGTCAACGCTAGCACCCGCAGACCTGCCCCTACAAGAGACGCGACGATCGTCGTTCCGACTAAACCAACCGTAGCACTCCGACGAACCAATGATTTCATGATTGCTCCTAGCATTAATAACGACATCAAAACCAAATCAAAAATGAGGAAGAAATTAGAGCCGACTGCGACCGATTATTTCCTCATTTGGCTGGTTTCACTCCTCTTATTCAACGTCTGCAATTGTTGACTGGATTTTGATACGACGCATCAAAATCGTTTAAGCACATCCATAGACTTAGATCTTCAGCAGGCTCAAAATTACAACAGGTTCGCACCTCTAAAGTTGACAGGGTTGAAGTCTCAGCAATGGGTGACAGGTTTGACGAGTGGATAGTTCCAGAATGCACATGAGAGGGTTGAAAGCGGCATTTCTGGGTGAGTTGACATTAGACACTGACTGATTCGAGTCTTGGAGATATTAACACCAATTTAGCGAATTTCAGCATCTCAGCCGTCTACACCTGACGACAGAACGGTTCGAGCCACCTGCAATCTACTCAGATTTTTTGGCGATCGGATGCTAAAAACAACGTCTTTTTAACAGAACTACAGCGAGAACTTTCAGAATCAAAAAACTCCCTAAAGCAGTGACACTCAAGGAGTTTAATAAAAATCGGGATGACAGGATTCGAACCTGCGGCATCCTGCTCCCAAAGCAGGCGCGCTACCAAGCTGCGCTACATCCCGTTGTGCACTTAGTCAGTATAGCTTGCTTTTCACCTTGCATACGTATTCATTTGAGAAGTCCGTTAGACTAGATGCCTGAACTTAACTGAGGCATTTTTGTGAAACCCCCTTCTCATCGGCTTTCGCAAAGCCCCAACAGAGCGCCTCGCCCTGCTAACTCTAAGGAAATTGCCTCGGCAGATTGGGCGATCGCGCTCCTCCCTGGTTTGAGCACTGACGATCACACCCGTTTAATCGCCTGCGGCATTCATACCACGCTACAGCTACTGACCCAAGGCAAAACCGCTGAAGCCCGCAATCACCTAGCAGGTCAGCTACAAATTCCGATTCGACATGTGAATAAATGGGTGGCGCTTGCAGATCTGGCTAGAATTCCGGGGGTGGGCTGTCAATATTGCGGCTTGCTGCTTCATGCTGGCGTGGCTTCACCGACTCAGCTTGCTCAGACTCCGCTCGATCGCTTGCATCGCCAAATGCTCAAGCTGCAAGTTGCGACTCTGCAACGTCGAGATTTATGCCCTGAAATTGGAGAGGTCGAGCAGTGGAGCCGACAAGCGCGAATGCTGGGCTAACTCAAAGTTCCTCTATCCCACGTCTCCCTCTCACCTAGGTCAGGGAACCCTTAGCTAGTCTGGATACCAGAACATTCCTTTGATGCCTTCTGGATCAGACATGAAGCCCAAATTACGATAAAAATTAACGACCTGAGGATCGGCAAACAGCGTAATGTTGCTAATGTCTTCGCCGCGTAGCTTCTTAATCATGTATTTCATCAATGCTTTGCCCATCCCCTTCCCCTGGAAGTCGGGATGGACGACGACATCCCAAACGGTGGCGTTAAAGGCATGGTCAGAGGTGGCGCGAGAAAACCCAATCAGCCGCCGTTGTGCGCCTCGCTGTTCCCACATTGAGACGACCAAAAAGCTGTGCTGAATGGCTTTTTTAACCTTTCGCAGGGGGCGACGTGACCAGCCCACCGCATCACACAATTCTTCTAGCTCATACAGGTCAAGATCCCGTTCAGTGCTAAAGAAAATGCGATTGGTGGTGGCGCGATCGTCTGCCTCATCGCCGACATATCGCTCCATTGGGGCTGCCTTGGGGGCAGGGGAGGCATCCGTTCCACTAAATAAGCTCTTCCAGAAACCCATGCAAGCGTGTGGTGAAGGTAGTAAATATGAAGCAGTATTAGACAGTATATCGCTCGGACTTCTCTCCCGATAGCTTTCTCAGAGGAAGCAAATGCCTTCAGTTAACCACAGGTCGATCAAAACTAGAATATTCATCCCGATTTGTAACAAATTGACGTTAAAGTTGCTTTTACCAGACGCTGTTCTTTATCTTTCCTTTATTCTTTTAATCTAGCAAGAATTTCTGCACCTTATGGCTCCGGGCTTAAAACCAACGACTGTAGAATTGCTAAAGCGCTTCAATCGAGCGTTTCCTCAGTTTTATGAGCAATTTGTCAGCAGTGAAATTCAACTGCAAAATCTCAGGCTTGCTTACCATCTCTATAAAACGCGCCAAGCGGTCATTGAGCTAAAAGCAGAAGGCAGCAAAAGCGCCCTTCACTTTGCTTACCGCAACCAGTCTTTCTTGTTGAGCGACATTTTTGGCGTGTTAGCTGCCTATGGTTTGACGATTCATAGCTTGAGCTTATATGGGCAGATTTACCCGCCCATGCTGGTGTTTATTAAGATGATTGTGTCTCGAAGCGGCAAAGCCCTGACCGATAAAACCTCTGAAAACGTCTGTCGAGCCGTTCGAGAAGCCTTGGCGGGACGTTTTGAGGTTGAAGAAATGCTGGCGGTCGAGTTTAATCTAGACGCTGGCTTAGAGCAAGTCGAAGCCGAATTTTATGTCGATCCCGTGTTTCACTTACCTGCGCTGTTGATTGAAGCCGATAACCAGCCAGGGTTGTTTTATAAAGTCATGTATGCGATTTGGCAAGAAGACTTATTAGTGGTCAACGCCAATCTATTAGTGTGGCGAGGGCGAACGCGGTTAATTCTTTATTTGCTAGGTCCCAATGAGAGTTTGATCCCGGAGTATTTAGGGCAAAAAATTGCAGAAGGCGTGAAGCAGCGGTTGTTGGGAAGACGGTTTTAGAGGTTTGGGATCGGCTTCAAGGTAGGATGAAATGATGCCTACCATTCATGTAATGGGTTCGCCGCACGCTTATGAGTTGACGGCTCCCACAAATTCGCCTGAGGTTTTGGTGTTTATTCACGGCTGGCTGTTGAGTCGCCATTATTGGCAGCCGATCGTGGATCAATTAGCGATCGAGTACACTTGCCTGTCTTATGATCTGCGCGGGTTTGGCGACTCGCAGCCCTGCCAGAGCAAATCTGGCTATAGTTTGCAGGCATACGCGCAAGATTTGGGCGATTTGCTTGAGCAACTGGGCATTGAGAATGCCTGGTTGGTCGGTCACTCGCTGGGCGGAAGTGTGGCGCTGTGGGGGGCAGATCTGCTGTCCGATCGCGTTAAAGGCGTGATTTGCGTCAATGCCGGGGGCGGAATTTATCTTAAAGAACAGTTTGAGCGTTTTCGCAATGCTGGGAGGCAAATCGTGAAGCTGCGTCCTCGTTGGCTGCCGCGTGTGCCGTTCCTAGAGAGGTTGTTTCGTCGGGCAAGTGTAGTGCAGACTCTCGATCGAGCCTGGGCACAACAGCGGTTGATCGATTTTGTGGCGGCTGATTCAAAAGCAGCGCTAGGTGCACTGTTAGACTCGACCACCGAAGCTGAGGTGCATTGTCTACCTCAAGTGGTGGCTCGACTTAAGCAGCCTGTTTATTTTATTGCGGGTGCTCAAGATCCGATTATGGAACTCAAATATGTGCAGCATCTCGCCAGTTTTCATCGTTTATTTGGATGCTGTGGCGACAATGTATTTGAGATTCTAGAGTGTGGTCACATGGCGATGATCGAGCAGACCGATGAAGTTGCAGAGAGGATTCGAGCAATCCTGAAGAAGGGTGAAGAGTATGGAGTTTGACCGCTCGATCGCACCCGTCGTTCAATCTAAGCATCCGCACATCGCTCGTTTTTTGCCGATTCTGTGGATTTTACTGCTGAGTTGGCTGGTTTTGTTTCATCGTCTGGGCAGCACCGGGCTACTCGACGAAACAGAGCCTCTGTTTGCAGAAGCGGCTCGTCAAATGAAGGTGACAGGTGACTGGATCACTCCCTACTTTAATGGAGTGACCCGATTTGATAAGCCTCCGTTAATTTATTGGCTGATGGCGATCGCCTATGGCACGATCGGGGTCAACGAGTGGGCAGCACGGTTGCCGTCGGCAATTTCAGGAACGCTGTTGATTGGGTTTTGCTTCTACACGCTGAGGTTTTTTGAGCAGAAACTCAAATCTCGCGCCAAAATCCTGCCCTTTTTGGGATCTGCGATCTTTGCCCTCAACTTGCAAACGCTATTTTTTGGGCGATTGGGCTACTCAGATATGCTGCTGAGTGTGTGTTTTGGGGGATCTTTGTTGAGCTTTTTTTGGGGATATGCTCACCCTGAGAATCCCAAGGTTCAGACTCGGTTTTATCTAGCATTTTATGGATGGTTGGCGCTGGCAGTGTTGACGAAAGGACCTGTGGGCGTGGTGTTGCCGGGGACGATCGTCTTGATCTTCTTAGTCTGCGTTGGCAAAGTCCGGGAGGTCTTGAAAGAGATCAAGCTCGTGCCGGGAATCGTGATTTTCTTGGGTCTGAGTGTGCCGTGGTATGTGCTGGCATATCTGCGAAACGGAGACGGGTTTATCAACTCGTTTTTTGGCTACCACAATTTAGGGCGCTTCACTCATGTGGTGAATCAACATCAAGGGGCGTGGTATTTTCACAGCTTGATTGTGCTGATTGGGTTCTTTCCGTGGTCGATTTATTTGCCCGTTGCGATCGCTCATCGTCTTCGAGATCGGTCATGGCGACAGCAGCCGCGATCGAGCCATTTAGGATTATTTGCGCTGATCTGGTTTGCGATCGTGCTGGGGTTTTTTACGATCGCCGTGACAAAATACATTACTTACACGCTGCCTTTAGTCCCGGCGGCGGCGATTCTCGTCTCGCTTTGGTGGAGTGATCAGAGGGAAAAAACTGCTCCAAATTGGGGGTTAAAGGCGAGTGTCTATGTCAGCTTGGCTCTCTGCATGACCTTGGCGGCGGCGGCGTTCTACAGCCCCAATTGGCTCAACCGCGATCCGTCGATGCCTCAGCTAGGGCTGCGAATGCGAGATGCAGGACTGCCGCAAATTGGCGCTTTGATTTGGCTCGGAGGCGCGATCGGTGGCACGTTCTTGATTCTCAAGCGTAAACTACATTTGTTTTGGGGCGTGAATCTTGCGACTTATGCAGCGTTCATCTTATTCTTCATCACGCCGTTTATCGGAGTTCTGGACAGAGAGCGACAGCTTCCGCTAAGAGAAGTCGCTCAGATCGTGAATCAGGTCAGACAGGCAAATGAACCGATCGTTATGGCAACTAATTCGTTTGAGAAACCGAGTCTGGTCTTTTACACCCACCAGCCGATCACATTCTTTAATCGCTCTGCAAAAATTAAGCCCTACCTGGAACAAGTGCGCCAACAAAAGACTCAGCGATCAATACTGATGGTGACAACCGACCGCACGTTAAAAGAGGCAGAGATTTTGCCCCAGAGTTATCAACGGCTTAATCAGGTTGGCATTTATCAGGTTATTCGTTTCTCGGTGTTAAACCAGTCGTGATGCAAACCATTCAGAAAGCGTGGAGTCAACTGCCCCGATCGGTGATCTTAATCCTTGTCGCAGGTTTGGCGTTTAGAAGCCTAGTTGCTTTCTGGCTTCCGCCTGGGTTTGACGAAGCGTATTACTATCTCTACACGCTGCATCCTGACTGGAGTTATTTCGACCATCCGCCGCTCGTTGCCTTGTCTACCGAGTTTGGGATTTGGCTCACTGGAACTGTGTCACCGTTGACGATTCGACTCGGCGCAGTGCTGCTGTTTACGGCAACGTTGTATTTTCTCTATCGAGCGACGACTCAATTATTTTCTCGACGGGCGGGTGTGTTGACACTGGCGATCGCGTCGATCGCGCCCATCTTTCAAATCGGCTTTGGCATTTTGACATTGCCCGATGCGCCACTCATGGTCTTCTGGTCGCTGACGCTTTGGGTGGCTGCGTGTGAATTTTTCGATCGAGATGACGCGCCCTATCGCCCAACTTATCGCGTGGCTGTGATTGGGCTATTGGTCGGTCTCGCCTGTTTGGGCAAATATCACGGCGTTCTGTTGGGCGCTGGACTGATCGGATTTTGCCTCACGAGTCCGGCTCATCGATCGGCACTGCGATCGCCGTGGACTCTTCTCAGCATGGCTCTGTTTACGATCGCGTTCTCCCCCGTGCTGTATTGGAACTGGCAGCATGACTGGGTTTCGTTTTTATTTCAAGGCAATCGCGGCATTCCTGGCAGGCGGTATCGCATCTCGCAGGTGATTGAGACAGCGTTCATTCATAGCGCCTATTTGTTTCCCACCATAGGACTGCCGCTCTGGTGGGTCAGCCTCTCAACGGCGAGCCGAGCCGGACGATCCACCGTGAGATCGTGGTTTAAACCTGGAAGCCACACCGAGCTATCTAATCTGCGCGATCGTCAGTGGCTCGTGGTCTGGCTCTCCGTTCCAGCTTTCCTAGTGTTTATTTTGATTGAAGGCTATCAGCAGATTTTGCCCACCTGGACGATGCCCGGATTTTTTGCCGCGACTCCTTTACTCGGTCAACAGGCTGCCCTCTGGCAACAACGGCACCCCAAACTCGTGCAGCGCTGGCTGTGGGGATCAGCGATCGCCACTTTCATGCTGCTGCTGACTGCACTCTCTCACATCACGCTAGGAACACTCCAAAAACCGAGTCATTATGGAATTTTTGGAGGATTTTTGGCACCTGAAAACGATGCCTCGATCGAGCTTGTAGATGTAGTGCAGCTTCGCCAAAATTTTGCAAAGTCTCCTGAGCTTTTAGCTGCCCTTAAAAACGCTGATTTTATCTTCAGCAATCGTTTTCACATGGCAGGACATATCGGCATGGCGTTGACTCCTTTAGCGCCCGTTCCGGTCACTTGTTTTGACAAAAAAGATCTGCGTGGCTTTGCGTTTTGGTCAACGGCTGACCAGTGGCTGGGCAAAACTGGGCTATATCTAACCTCCAATGAGTTTCAAACCAACGAAGATTCTGCGGCAGAATATGTGCCTTACTTTCAGCAGTTTGAAAAATTGGGAGAAGTGCTCCTACAGCGCGGAGGCGTGACAGTCAATAAGTTTCACATATATCGCGGAACGAATTTAATCAAACCCTATCCGCGTCCTCAAATGTGAGGGTCAAATCATTGACATGACATTACGAAACTGAATTAGGACGCTGCGAGTTACCGTTAAAGCAACAGGGGGCTTAAGCCCCTTGTTCTAAACTATCTACGTAGAACTATATTTGTGCTTTTCAAGGTTTCTCATGATTAGAGATTGAAATCACAAATCGCTGACTGTAAGTAACTTCATCAAAACTATGTGATTAAAATCACAACACAAAAAGCCGTGTCCGTGATATCCATCTACAGAAGACGCTGTATAAAAGCTCCATCATGCTAAGACCTCTTTTGACTAGGGCGACGATCGCAGCCTTGACGATCGTGGGCAGTCTGAGCCTTTCTGCTCATGCCGACAACCGCGCAAGTTTGACAAGTTCGATACCCGCACAGCCTTCTAGAGCCTCTGTTAATTTAGCTGCTCGCACAGATTCAACGACGCAAGCGCTTGAGCAAGCGGTTCATCGGCAGATCAATCAATATCGTGTCAGTAAGGGGCTTTCGGCGCTGACGATCGCAGACAGCCTGACCCAGCAAGCAAGGCTGCATAGCCAAGATATGGCAGCCGGAAAGGTGCCGTTTAGTCATCAGGGCTTTGATCGACGGGTTAAAGAAATTGCGAAGTCGATTCCCTATCGCGGGGCTGCCGAAAACATTGCCTACAATATGGGCTATAGAGACCCTACCACTCAGGCGGTGGAGGGATGGCTTAAAAGCCCTGGACACTTAAAAAATATTCGAGGAGCCTATGGGCTAACGGGTGTCGGAGTCAGTCGCAATGCAAAAGGAGAAATCTACTTTACGCAGATCTTTATTCGCAAGTAGCGGATAGTAATATGAGATCGGTCTCTACTGCCGATTCTCAACTTCTAAATGGAACCTAAAGACTTTCAGATCTGTGACGGTGATCTCTCGATCGCCGTGCTGGAAAATTATTTGCAGACAGACGCGATCGCCGTTGACACCGAAACGATGGGATTGTTGCCCCAGCGCGATCGTCTTTGCCTCGTGCAGTTGTGCGATGGTGACGATCGCGTTACCGTTGTGCGAATTGCTCAAAGACAAACAGAAGCACCCAATCTCAAAACGCTGCTAGAGGCTCCAACGATCACTAAGATCTTTCACTTTGCGCGGTTTGACATCACTACTCTGCGCCACTATTTAGGCATCTACGTTACGCCCCTGTTTTGCACCAAAATTGCCAGCAAGCTAGCGCGGACTTACTCACCTAAACACGGCTTAAAAGATTTGATTCAAGAATTGGTGGGCGTTGAGTTAGACAAAAGCGCTCAAAGTTCAGATTGGGGCAATGCTGCCAATCTGTCAGAGGCACAGCTTAAATATGCTGCCAATGATGTTCGCTATCTGATTAGCGCCCGTCAAACGCTGATCGCGATGTTAGAGCGAGAAGATCGCTTAGAACTCGCTGAACAGTGTTTTCAATGCTTGCCTGTGTTTACGTCGCTAGACTTGATGCACTATCAGGGCATTTTTGAACACTAGAGATGACGTTAGCTGCAGTTCTCTACGACCTCGATGGCACTCTGGCAAACACTGATCTGATTCACTTTCAGGTTTGGCAAGAGTCTTTAAAACCTTTTGGCTTAGACATCTTAGACAGGCTTCGCCTGTAGTTGCTGTCTAAGCTTAGAATTCCCATTCCTTTAGAGCTAGGGAGTATGTCAAGGCTCCAGAGTTATGGGGCTTGTTAGAAGATTTCAACCATAAGAACGGGTAGGAGTTTGAACGGTTGACTGACGATCGCACTGCCCTAACTCATCCTTGATGCTGCGCTTTTGTAGCCACGTTACATACTCACTCTTTTGAAGACTCGCTGCCTTGATCAACGTTTTGATCGACACAACGCCCCAATGACACGACACGTCTTGAATCGGCAACCAAGCAGTAGGGGTAAACAGCAGCAACTCCAGACGACTATCAAGCCGATGACGAGGGTGGGTTTGAGCCGACCAAACTTTCCATAAAGTTTTGGCTTCGGTGCAGTGCATCTGATATCCGATCGGAATCTGCTGCGCCTCATAGCAGCTAAATTCCGATTCGTTGGGCAGTTTGCGGAATAGTTGCGCCCCCTGCATCAACACAAATCCATGTTCAGACAAGATTTGATGCAAGAGCGCCCGATGTTGAATTCCTTGTTTGACCTGCACGATCGCGGGTTGAGTCGAGCGATCGAGTCGTGCCAAAAGCTCACCGTTTTGAGTCGACAGTTGCGTGACATTAGGAGCAGACTCAATACGTAAGTTTGGGCTAGTGGTCAGTGTTGTCTGACGGGCAACAAATTGCTGAATCAGAGTTGCATCATCAAGTGCATTCATAGGGGGCAACGAATAAACAACAGGATGGTAGATTCCTGATGATGTAGGGGCAAAGACAGCCTCGAACACTTAAATATTGTTACATAAATTTACTGAATTCTCAGGATGGTCGTTGAAAAATTATAGTAGGAATACCAGTTTTGAAGACTGTCGCTTTCAATACGAAATTGAGGGACTCCGTTCACCCAAGATGAAATCTGTTTTGTAAACCTTTTTAACGGTCTAACCCTCCACCGTCTGATCGAGAACCGACAATAGAACTAGTAGTCTTCGTCTGACAAGACCTGAAGAACTAGACGTGTTTGATTGGCTTGCTAATACTTTACAAAGCTGAGAATTTATGGTTGCCCAAGTGACTGACCGCATCTATGAACCCCAAACCCAAGCGATCGCGCGGCAACTGCTCGGAGCCACTCGCGAGTCTCGATCGTTCTTTGCTCAAATGCGCGATCAGATGCGCTGGGATGACAAACTCCTGGGCTGGACGATGGAGAATCCGGGTTTAAGGGTGCAGCTATTTCGCTTTATTGACTGTTTGCCATCGCTGCGAAGCAAAGCCGAGATCGCTCGTCACATGCAGGAATATTTGAGCGATGCCAGCGTTGAGCTACCCGCCGCTCTTAAAGGATTGCTTAATTTTGCCAACGCCGACTCCATGCCGGGACAAGTGGCTGCTACTACGGTTTCAACGGCGGTCGAAACTCTGGCACACAAATATATCTCTGGGGAAACGACCAAACAAGTTCTCAAAACGCTAGAACGGCTGCGAAAAGAGAAGATGGGCTTCACGGTCGATTTGCTTGGTGAGGCAGTGATCACCGAGGCGGAGGCACAATCGTATCTCGATCGCTATCTCGACCTGATGACCCAACTCACCGAAGCGGCGAAGAATTGGGCAACGGTTCCGGCGATCGACATAGCAGATGGGCAACCGCTCCCCAAAGTTCAGGTGTCTGTGAAGCTGACGGCGTTTTACTCGCAGTTTGACCCGCTGGATGCTCAAGGCAGTCAAGCCCGCGTCAGCGATCGGATTCGGACATTGCTGCGTCGGGCGAAAGAGTTGGGGGCGGCGGTTCACTTTGACATGGAGCAGTATGCTTACAAAGATTTGACGCTGGCGATTCTCAAGCAGATTTTGTTAGAAGATGAGTTTCGCGATCGCAGTGATATTGGCATGACGCTGCAAGCCTATTTGCGAGACAGCGAACGCGATTTGCAAGATTTGATTACGTGGGCAAAAGAACGCGGCACTCCGTTAACAATCCGGTTAGTCAAAGGTGCCTATTGGGATCAGGAAACCATCAAAGCAGCGCAAAAAGATTGGGAACAGCCCGTTTATAACGAAAAATCTGCAACCGATGCCAATTTTGAAACGCTAACGCGATTGCTGTTAGAAAACCACGACCATCTCTATGCGGCGATCGGAAGTCACAACGTTCGTACGCAGGCACACGCGATCGCGATTGCTAAAGCGCTCAACATTCCGGCTCGTCGGATTGAGTTTCAGACGCTCTATGGAATGGGAGACAAGTTAGCCAAAGCGATCGTAGATCAAGGCTATCGAGTTCGCGTTTATTGTCCCTATGGCGACTTGATTCCAGGCATGTCGTATCTGATTCGTCGCTTGTTAGAAAACACGGCAAATAGTTCGTTTTTGCGACAGAATCTTGAAGAACGCCCGATCGAAGAACTACTAGCCGCGCCTAAAATTTCTGAGGCAAAACCATCAAATCTCAACGCTCAAAGCTTCGTTAATGTTGCTGACACAGACTACGCCGATCGAGAGTCCCGCAATCATCTTCAACAAACCCTACAAACAGTGCGCCAACAGTTAGGCAAAACTTACCTGCCTTTCATTGATGGAGAGTTTGTAGAAACCGCTGAAAAATTAGCTTCGGTGAATCCATCTCAATTTACTGAAGTGGTGGGGCAGATTGGCATGATCAGCGTCGAACAGGCAGATTACGCGATCGCTGCCGCAAAAGTTGCGTTTCCAGCGTGGCAAAAAACGCCTGCGATCCAACGCGCAAATATTCTTCGCAAAGCAGGCGATCTGCTGGTTGAACGACGCGACAACCTGATCGCCTGGATGGTGCTAGAAACTGGGAAGCCCGTGCGAGAAGCCGATGGTGAAGTCTCAGAAGCGATCGACTTTTGCCGCTATTATGCCGACGAAATGGAGCGCTTGGAAGTGGGCGATCGCTACGATCTGCCGGGAGAAACCAACCGCTATCGCTACCACGCCAAAGGCATTGTCCTAGTCATTTCTCCGTGGAATTTCCCGCTTGCCATCCCGCTCGGAATGACGGTTGCCGCGATCGTCACAGGCAACTGCGCGCTGCTCAAACCTGCCGAAACCTCTTCGGTGATTGCCGCCAAAATTGCCGAGATTCTGATCGATGCTGGCGTGCCGCGGGGAGTCTTTCAGTTTGTGCCCGGAGACGGTCCGACCGTGGGCGCTCACATGGTTAAGCATCGCGACACGCACATGATTGTGTTCACGGGATCTCAAGCAGTGGGCTGTCAAATCTACGCTGACGCTGCCGTGTTGCAACCGGGGCAAAGACACCTGAAGCGAGTCGTCGCGGAGATGGGCGGCAAAAACGCCATTATCGTCGATGAAAGCGCTGATTTAGATCAGGCAGTGCAGGGCGTGGTGCATTCAGCGTTTGGTTACAGTGGGCAGAAATGCTCGGCGTGTTCGCGAGTCATCGTCCTCGAATCGATTTATGAAATATTTCTGAATCGATTGGTCGAAGCTGCCCGATCGCTCAACATCGGTGCCGCAGAATTGCCCAGCACCCAGATCGGACCCGTGATCGATGACGAATCTCAACGCCGCATCCAAAGCTACATTGAGCAAGGTCGAACCGAGGCAGAAGTCGCTTTAGAGATGCCCGTTCCCGATGCAGGTTATTTCGTCAGTCCGGTAATTTTTGCCAACGTCTCGCCCGATGCCAAAATCGCTCAAGAAGAGATTTTTGGTCCCGTTTTAGCGGTGATCAAAGCTAAGACGTTTGAGGATGCGATGACGATCGCCAACGGCACCCCTTATGCGCTCACGGGCGGACTATATTCGCGCACCCCGTCTCACATTCAGCAAGCTCAAACCGACTTTGAAGT
>Ga0209512_1003126_pt1 | contig 16197 bp, 17 predicted proteins | sample frozenSSSSmetaG_FD_184142 | JGI IMG/M metagenome (GOLD analysis project Ga0209512, IMG submission 184142) | Glacier valley bacterial and archeal communities from Borup Fiord, Nunavut, Canada, to study Microbial Dark Matter (Phase II) -... | ecosystem: Environmental > Aquatic > Freshwater > Ice >... | reverse complement strand
ATGGATGAGTGCGTCTACCCGGCCGAGCGCGTGCTCGACCAGCAGCTTGCAGCCAATCCGTATGTCTGGTCGCCGCAACCAATAGTTCGCGAACTGCAAGCGCAGGCTCGCGCCCGTGGCTTGTGGAACCTGTTCCTTCCGGGTGGCCCTAGGGGCCGGGGCGAGGGTGCCGGGCTCACGAACCTCCAGTACGCGCCGCTGTGCGAGTTGCTGGGCCGCAGCCCGAAGCTCGCACCGGTGGCCACCAATTGTTCCGCTCCTGATACCGGCAACATGGAGTTGCTGAGCGATTACGCGACCGAGGAGCAGAAGAAGCTGTGGCTGCACCCGTTGCTAGAGGCGAGCATCCGGTCATCGTTTTGCATGACCGAGCCGGATGCGGCGTCGTCGGATGCCACGAACATCCAGACGTCGATCACCCGCAGCGCCGATGGCACGCAATACGTGATCAGCGGCACGAAGTGGTGGTCGACCGGAGCGATGAGCCCCGACGCAAAGCTGCTCATTGTGATGGGGAAGACCGATCTCGCCGGCGAACGGCACCGCCAGCAGAGCATGGTTCTCGTGCCGCGGGACACTCCGGGCGTCACGATAGTTCGCCCGCTGACCGTCTTCGGGTACGACGATCGCGACCATGGTGGCCACGCCGAGATTCGATTTGACGGTGCCCGAGTGCCGGTCGCGAACCTGCTCGGGGCGGAGGGCGACGGGTTTGCGATGGCGCAGGCACGGCTCGGGCCCGGGCGCATCCACCATTGCATGCGTCTGATTGGGATGGCCGAACGAGCCATTCAGCTTGGGCGCGAACGGGCAAACTCGCGCGTCGCCTTCGGTCGACCGCTCGCTGAGCAGGGCGTAATCCGCGAGTGGTTTGCAGAAGCCCGGGTCGAGCTCGAGGCGAATCGGCTTCTCGTGCTCAAGACGGCATGGCTCATGGATGCGGTCGGCAACCGGGCCGCGCACTCCGAGATCCAGGCCATCAAGATCGCGGTGCCCCGCACGGTCGAAAAGATCGTCGATCGAATGATGCAGGTCTTCGGCGCCGCGGGACTGTCGAGCGATTTCCCGCTCGCCGAATTCGCGGCCGGCGCGCGGGCGCTGCGACTTGCAGACGGCCCAGACGAAGTGCATCTCAACTCCCTCGGCCGCGCCGAGCTTGCCGTCAGGTCGCCTTCAACCCCGCCAGATACAGGTCCGTGAGCTCGCCCGCGACGTGCTCCTTGGAGAGCTGGCCGCCCGGCGAATACCACTGTGACAGGTAGTGCGCATCGGAGAAGAAGTTCGCGATCAAGAGCGGGCGAGGGATGTCTTCGCGAAAAACACCCTCGGCCTGCCCGCGCGCGAGGATCGCCTCGAACGCGTCGTTGTACTCGCGCCGTCGCCGCTTGACCTGCGTTTGCCTAGCTGGGCTCAGCATGTCTTGCGACCGGAAGAACACCGTGGCTTCGTGAAGGCCGTCGATCGAGGTCACGATGACGTCTTCGCAGACGAGTCGAACGGTCGCTTCGGCGCCAAGCCCGCGGCCGACGATCGCGTTGAGGTTCGCGAGCTGGAGAGAGAGCAACCGGTCGTAGATGCCGAAGAGGAGGTCATCCTTCGATTTGAAGTAGTGGTAGAGGGCACCCTTGGTTACGCCGGCAGCATCCACAATTTGCTGCACGCTGGTCTGGCTGTAGCCCTGATCGGCGAAAAGCTGCACTGACGCCTGAGTCAGCTTTGTGAGAATCGGCGCCTCTGTGGCCGCAGTCGAAGAATCGTCCATCACAACACCGGGGAGAGGGTGCCGCCGCCGTCGATGATGATCGTCTGACCGGTGATCCAGGCAGCGTCTTCGGAGAGCAGGAAGCACACCGGTCCCGCGACATCCGCTGGCATGCCGAGTCGCTTGAGTGGATACGTGCCGGCGACCTCCTGTTCGCGACCCTCGTAAAGTGCTCGTGCGAAGTCGGTCTTGATGATCGCAGGCGCCACCGCATTGACCCGGATGTGTGGCGCGAGTTCGAAGGCAAGCTGCGCAGTCAGGCTGATGAGCGCGGCTTTCGAGACCCCGTACATCGCGATTCCGGGAGCCGCGGTGACGCCAGCAATCGAAGCGATATTGACGATCGCTGTTGTCAGCCCCGCACGGACCGCCTCGCGACTGAACGCGAGAGTGCCGAGCACGTTGACCTCGAAAATCTTGCGCGCTGCATCTTGGCTGATCTCGGCGAGGCTACCGTATGCGGGATTGATCCCCGCGTTGTTGACGAGGTAGTCGAGTGGCGCGAACTCGTCGGCAATTCGCTGGAAAACGGCGGCGCGATGGTCAGCGCTGTCGGCTTTGCCCGCGATGCCGACTACCGCGGTTGCACTTCCGCGGGCCTGGCCCACGGGCGCCGAGCTGTTTAGTTGTGCGACCGCCGCCTCGAGCGTCTCGTTCCCGCGCGCCGTGATGACGACCCGCGCACCCTCATCCACCAACCGCTGTGCGATTGCGAGACCGATTCCGCGGCTGGCCCCCGTGACAAGTGCTGTTCGACCGTCGAATCGGCCCATTGGTGCTCCCTGTGGCAAAGATCCAGGCGTGACCGAAACTATCCGCCCAATTCCGACCGGTTGGTATGACCAATTCTAGGGCTCCGCTGTGTCCGCTGCGGCGATCCCCTGTCGCGCGTCACATCCCGCGGGGCGCGGAGAAACCCGGCGTAGCGCGACCGGCTGAGACTCTACAATCGTGTCATCGTGGGCGCCCGTTCTTAAGGGCAGTGATCCAGCCCGATCACGTCATGGGGCTACTTCGATCGCAGTGGGAAACCGGATGACTTCGTCCGGATCGACTGAGGAAGACCCGGGTAATCCAGCCACCGAGCAGACCCGACCTAACCACGCGCCAGCGAAACCGGGCACCGTTCCGGTCGTCCGGTGATGCGCTTACCTGCGGCTCACATTGTGTCGAGGATGCCCACGAGCTGCTCCCGGGTCGTCGTGGGGTTCACGATTGCGAAGCGTGTGTTGGGCATCCCGAGGTGTGAGCTCGGTGTCACGAATGCGCGCTGGTCGTCGAGCAGGCGCGCTGACCAGGCCGCATAGTCGTCGCGTGACCAACCGACTCGCTCAAACACGACAACGGAGAGCTGCGGTTGACGCACCAGTCTCAGATTCTCACGGCTCTCGATCTCGTGCGCGATGTCGTGTGCAAGCTCGATGGACGAGGTGATCGCGTCGCGGTAGGCGGCACCGCCATAGGTGGCGAGCGAGAACCAGAGCGGCAAGCCGCGCGCGCGGCGGGTGAGTTGGACGGCATAGTCAGACGGATTCCACTCGTCGGCGCCTGTCAGCGCATCGAGGTACTCGGCATGCTGTGTGTGGGCGAGCCTGCCGATCTCGGGGTCGCGGTAAATCAGGGCGCACGCGTCGTATGGCGCAAACAGCCACTTGTGAGGGTCGACGATCAGGGAGTCGGCGAACCCAACACCATCGAAGCGTGATCGCGCGATCGGTGACAGCATCGCCGCGAGCCCGTAGGCGCCATCCACGTGAAGCCAGAAGTCGAACTCGTTCTTGAGTGCTGCGATCGAGGCGATGTCGTCGACGATGCCAAAGTTTGTCGAGCCAGCGGTTGCGACCACGGCGAACGCGGAACCGCCCAGTTCTTCGAGCGCGGCCCGCATATCCGAGCCGCGGAGGGCGCCATCCACGGGCGCGACCTTGACAACATCCACGTCCATTACTTGAGCGGCCGAGACGATCGACGAGTGCGCTTCGGCGCTGCAAATTATGGTCCAGCGCGCCGGAAGTTCAACACCCGTTGCCGTGCGCGTTCGGCGCGCGTGGTCGCGCGCGGCGACGAGTGCCGAGAGGTTGCCGACGGTGCCACCCTGCACGAAGACGCCGCCCGCGCTCGCGGGCAGTCCGAACTCGTTCGCGAGCCACGCGAGCACTTCGTTTTCGGCGTGCACGGCGCCGGAGCCCTCCATCCACGAACCCGAATACACGGCTGTGGCCGAGACAACGAGGTCAAACGCGGTCGCCGCTTTGGTCGGCGCGTTCGGGATGAAGGCCAGGTATTGCGGGTGATCCGACGTGATGCACGCGGGCGCGAGCACATGCTCGAACAGGGCAAGTGCACGGGATGCCCCGATGCCGTCCTCGGTGACCGTCTTGCCCACGAGGCGGTTGAGTTCGGCCTCAGGCAGCGGCTTATCCAGAGGCGTGTCCGTGCCCAGGATGCGACGGCGCGAGTACTCTAGAACGGAGTCGACGAGCGTGGTCGTCTCGTCGGTAACTGAGTGCATGCGAGATGCGCTCGCAACCCCTGGGATCTGCGCTGCAGTCATCTGCCGCCTCCTTGCGGTTGTGGGGTTAAAGCGTGACACACGTTTGCGTTCGCTCGAGCCGGTCGGGGCCGAACCCGCCCCCGCACGTGCGGCGCAGACTCTAGAATCGCGTCAGCGTGGCTGGGCGCTCCGAATCGTGGAGCATGGTGGGCACGAACAAGCGGCACGCGGACTCGATCGATCAGCGAGCCGCCGAGCGCGCGGCGGTGCAGTCGGGTCAGTCCGCCGGCCCTATCCCTGCCCTTCAAGAACTGGCAGCCGCCATGGCCTACCGTGCGCATCTGCGAGTCGGGAGTGGGTGATTCTGCGCGACAGTCGAACCGAGCCCTCGTCGGCCACTTCTCTACGCTGCACGAGGCCGACCGGTCGATCCTGTTCGCTGGGGCGTAACCCACGACGCGGGTCACTAAGCTCGCACCATGTCGGCACCCGTGCGCGGCCCGTCGACGAATGCCGCGGGGTGGTCGGCCTGGCGCGTCGTGGTCGCCTTCGGCGTTGTGAGTCTCGCGGTCGACCTCGTGGCAGACGGAGCGCGCTCCGTCGCGGGTCCACTCCTCGGGCAGCTCGGGGCCAACGCGCTCACCGTGGGGCTCATCACCGGCGGGTCCGAAGCGCTCGGCTTCATCCTGCGCCTCATCTCCGGTCCGGCGGTCGACCGCAGTAAGCGGTACTGGGGATGGGCTATCGGCGGCTACGCCCTCACCGCACTGAGCGTGCCGCTGCTCGCCCTCACGCCGTTCCTGGGCACGGTCGGACTCGGCGTTGCCGCATCACTCATCATCATCGAGCGCATCGGTAAGGCCGTGCGCAGCCCGGCCAAGACAGTGCTGTTGTCGTTCCCTGCGAGCGCCGTGGGCCGTGGCCGTGGATTCGCTGTGCACAAGACTCTTGATCAGGTGGGCGCATTTAGCGGGCCGCTCCTCGTCGCCGCGGTCATCGCCGCCACGGGTGCGCTCTGGCCGGCGTTTGCCGCACTCGCTCTGCCCGGGCTCGTTGCACTCGTGTTGTTGCTCTGTATCCGACACCGAGTTCCTGACCCTTCGGTATACGAGCCCGCGGCAGAGACGGCGGCCACGGCACGCGCCGTTGGTGAGGAGGCGAGCGTTGATGCCGCTGCGACCGTGGCCCACGCCGAGGCACCGCGGAGGCGGTTGCCGGTCACGTTCGTGCTGTTCTCGGCATCCACCGGGCTGAGCGCCTTCGGCATGGTCGGGTTCGGAGTGATCTCCTTCCATCTCACGAATGCCAATCTCGTGACTCTTGCCGCAGTACCGCTCGTCTACGCGGCAGGGATGCTCGTGGCGGCGCTCGCGGCCCTCGCGAGCGGACGCGTGTACGACGCCATCGGGGGAGCCGTGCTGCTGTCCGTGCCGGTCTTGGTGGCCGCGGTTCCCCTGCTCACCCTGTCTCGGTCTCTCCCGGCCGTTCTCGTGGGGGTTGGACTGTGGGGCGCAGCGGTCGGTATTCAAGATTCGACGGTCAAGGCTCTCGTCGCCGATCTCGTCGCGTCACCGCGCCGCGGAACCGCCTACGGCGTTTTTGCCCTCTTCCAGGGCGCCGGAACGTTTGCCGGTGCCGCGCTCGCGGGTGCTCTGTACTCGAACCCGGTGATGCTCAGCGCCATTACGATTCCCGTGCAAGTCGTCGCGTTCGTGTTGCTGAGCGTCGTGGTGCGTCGGCAGCATCGGGTCAGTAGAGGCGAGGAACGATCCGGTACTTGACCTTCGTCGTGTACTCATCCCACAAGTCGCCGTACTTGGCCCGGCAGACCTTGTCGTCATCGGCTTGTCGGCTGATGAACAGAGCGACGTAGTAGAGCGGGTACAGCCACACGGCCCAGATCCCGAAGTAGCCGGGGGCGAGGGCAATGGCGACGGCCTGGATGACCTCGCCGAGGTAGTTGATGTGGCGGCTGGCGCCCCAGAACCCGTTGACGAGGAGCGTGTTGTCGCCGTCGCTGAGCACGTCGGGAGTGATCCAGAGAAACTTTTGACCGGGTGAGGTCTTGAAGTAGAACTTCTGCATGTTCGCGCCACGAGTCAGCACCCAGCCACACAGGAAGAGCACACCGAACAGGATCGTGAGCCCGGTAGGGACTCCGGGACTGGGGAGATCCGCGGTGAACCAGAGCGCGACCGCGTAGAAGTACGGGTAGAAAGCGAGACAACCGAATCCCAGCTTGAATCCGACGCGCTCGGCGATGAAATCGTACGTCCACAAGTGGATCCGCTCGAATATCAGGTACTCGACGCAGAACCACGTCAACATTCCGCAGCCCAGAAGGAATCCAAAATTGATGCTCGTGACACTCGTGAGGTGATGCGCAGCGAACGAGAGGACGTTGAGTTGAAGCATGACGGCGCCCACGAGATACAACCAGACCTTGGCATCAATGAAGCCGTCTCTGAATTGCACGTCTTTAGATCTGCCGAACCACAAGTCGGCAAGGAACGATCCGCGATTCGGCGGAACCCGCAGAACGACGAACAGCGAGTACGCGACTCCGATGATGCAGGCACCGATCAGGCCGAGCCACCGGGTTTCGTATAGCCAGGCGTAGGGAACGATGTTGGAATACCCCAGCAGAAACCACAAGACAACGCTCGCGCCGAGAACGTACCGCCCGTTGATTCGATACTTCAGTACTTCGCCGGTCGCTTCGTTCTTCACATAGCCGGTGATGCGCTTCGCGGGAATAGCGACGTGCAGCAGAGTAATCACCGCGTAAGCGATCAGCGGCGTGATGAGACCCAAGAACGTCGTCATGACAAGCCTCCCGTGTTCTTCGCCATGATAGCGATCGCGGCGCGTCTGCTGAGCAGTCTCGTGAGGATGAAGCGACTGACCTGGTTCACCGCTCCGGGGATGACGATCGGACCCTTTCCGAGCGCATTCAGCGTCTGTTCGGCGACCTGTGAAGCTTCCAGCGTCCCGGGTGCTGGCTTGGCGCCTGCGGCATCCTGATATCCGGGAGTGAGGATCGCGCCCGCGAGGCAGGCGAGCACGTCGACCCCCCGCGGCTTGAGCTCCTTCCAGCGTCCCTCGGCCAGGACGGCGTTGAACGCTTTCGTTGCCGCGTAGGCCGCGATGTTGGGGCTGCCTTGCGACCCGGCGAGCGATGACATCAGCACGATGCCTCCCCGTCCGCGCTCGATCATCGCGTCCGACAGGGCTTTCACGAGAAGCAGAGGCGCTCGCACGTTGACCGCGACAGCGCGAGCCAGCTGATCCTCGGTGACGTCTTCGAAGCGGCCGATGGGAGCGTAGGCGGCGTCGTACACAACGAGTCCAATGGATACCTCGAGCCGCCGAAGCCGTTCTTTCACGCCGTGGACGTCGGTCAGATCCGCGGCGATCGCGATGACGTCCACGTCGTACTCTCCCTTCAGCCGGTCGGCGGTTGCCGTGAGCTGGTCCTCTTGGCGTGCAAGAAGAACGAGGTTCAGTCCGCGTCGCGCTATCCCCTCGGCGAAGGCGGCACCCAAACCGTATGAGCCCCCAGCGACCAGAGCATATGGTCCGTAAGTTTCCTTGAATCGCGTCGTCACGAGGGTGGCCCTTTCACTCGGGAGGACCTCTGGGTTTCTGAACCATGGCAGCGGAGTTCAGGTGACCGGCCGTTGCTAACGTGAAGCCCGTGACCGATTCCACAGCAACCCAGCCGACGCGCGCACGGTCGAATCTTTCCGCGTGGCGCAACGCCGTCTTCATCCTCTTCGCGCTCGGTGGGGTCGGGGTGTCGACGTGGGGGCCGAGGCTTCCGAGCATCCGGCAGGATTTGGGGGTCGGTGACGGCGGCATCGGGGTGGCTCTCGCGGGCGTACCTATCTGATCGATCGCGGGTCTGGGTGCGTCGCCCGCGCTGCTGGGGAGGTGGGGCAACCGGCGCGCGATCCTCAGCGCGGTTGTGGTCGCTGCAGTCGGGGTTGCGCTCGTCGGCTATTCGGCCGGCGTGCTGCACTCACTCCCGCTGACGGCAGTCGGATTCGCTCTGCTCGGCTTCGGTATCGGGTCTATGGACGTCATGATCAACGTCGAGGGCGCAGCCGCTGAGAAGGCGATCGGCCGCACGGTGATGCCGCTCATGCACGCGGGCTGCGCGGCGGGTGTGATCGCCGGGGCCGGGATTGGTGCGGCGTGCGTGGCGCTCAACATCGATTTCGTCTGGCAGTTTGGCGGCGAAGCACTCGTGATCCTGGCCGTCGCGATTCGGGCGGTCTCATACTTGCCGCAAGCCGAGCCTCCCGTCGACCCGGCCGCAATACCGCCGCTCCGCGAGCGGCTCGCCTCGTGGGCGAGCGGGTGGAAGAACGGTCGACTCCTGCTCATCGGACTCGTGATGCTCGGGGTCGAGCTCGGCGAAGGAACTGCAAACAGCTGGCTGACTCTCGCTGCGCACGACGGGCATGGCCAGCCCGCCGCCGTCGCGGCCCTCTTCTTCGTCGCTTTCGCTGTGGGGGAGACGGGAGCGCGGGTCTTCGGTGGACCGATCGTCGACCGCATTGGGCGTGTGCGCACGGTTCGAGTCACGACCGCGCTCGGCGCCGTGGGCGTGGCGCTCTTCATCCTCGGCGGACCCGCGTGGCTCGTGCTCGTGGGAACCGTTCTCTGGGCGGTCGGCGTCTCGATGGGTTTCCCGCTCGGGATGTCGGCGGCGGCGGACAGCGGTCCGAATCCCGCGGCACAAGTGAGCGTCGTCGCATCCATCGGCTATCTCGCGAACCGCGGCGGCGGGTGCGCTGGCTAACCCGAAGCGCGGGAACGCGAGGCCCGAGTAGCCACGGTCGTGACCGACGTGCCGTAATTGTTACCGCCACGAACCGTCATGCAGGTGTGTACGCACGTGAGGGTCACGGTCACCTCGAGGGGCGCAATCGCCTGGTCGATGACATCGGCGATCTGAGCAGTCAGGTTTTCCTGAATCTGGGGCCTGCGGCTAAGAATCTCGATCGTCTTGGAGAAATCGCTGAGGCCCGCGACGCGCTCATCGGGTGTGTATGCGATCTCGGCGACTCCCGTGAACGGAAGCAAGTGGTGCTCGCAGAATGAAGCGACGGGGATGTCCCGGATCGTTACGGGGTCATGACTCTGGGCGGCGAAGACGGTCGCGAGCGGCGCTGCGGGATCGAGTCGTACCCCACTGAAGAACCCGATGAGCGAGTCGGCTACTCGAGTTGGCGTTGACTGGAGTCCTTCGCGCCCGACGTCCTCCCCCACGGCGACGAGCATGGCGTGGATCGCGGCCGCGAGTTGGGTTCGCGACTGCTCCAGGTTGTCGTGGTCTGTCGCTGTCATCGATCGTGCCCTTCTCCGGCGTGCGCCCCTGCACCGATCATAGGCAGAGTGGCGCGGAGCCGCGGTGGGATTACCGCCACGACTCCGCTTCGGCGAAGCGCCTACGGAATGAGGACGATCTTGCCTCGTGAATGCCGCTTCGCGAGTTCGGCGTACGCCTCCCGTACGTCGTCGAGCGAGTAGGTCGCTTCGATCTGCACTGACCCGGTGCCCGTGGCAACGAGGTCGACAACCTTCCCCAGCGTTTCCGCGTTCGAGGCGACGCGTGCCCCATCTGTCTTAGCGCCAATCTGGGTTGCCGCTTGGAAGGCGGCAACCGTGTTGATCCGCTCCGGTGGCACGCCGAGTTTGATCGCGAGATCGAGGTATTCGGCGCCGTGCGTATCGACGAGCGCGTCGACCCCGGCGGGGGCGATAGCCCGGATGCGCTCGGCGAGCCCGGTCGCGGCGTACCCCACGGGGGTCACCCCAACCGACGCGAGCCACTCATGGTTCGGTTCGGACGCGATCCCAATGACGCGCGCGCCCTGCGCGGTGAGGAGTTGCACGACGATTGAGCCAACTCCGCCGGCGGCTGACGACACCACGACGGTCTCGCCGTGCTGTGCTTGGACGGCACGTGCGGCCGCGAACGCGGTCACGCCCGCGATGAAGAGAGACCCGGCCACCTCCCACGAGAGCTCGTCGGGCTTGCGGACGAGATGGCCGTCAGGCACGATCACGTACTCGGCGTGACTTGATCTGCGCTCACTCCAGCCCACAACGGCCTCGCCAAGAATGAAGCCCGACGTGCCCGCTCCGAGTTCAACGGCGACCCCGGCGAAATCCGTGCCTTCGCCCGAGGGAAACGTAGTCGGAAATGTGCTCATTATGGCTCCCGCGCGGATGGCAATCTCGCCGGGATTGACCCCCGCCGCGTGAACCTTCACCAGCAATTCGCTCGCCCCGAGCTCGGGCAGCGGAACCTCGGCAACGTAGAGGACGTCGACGTCACCGTGCTCGTCGAACCGGACGGCTCGCCCGACGCGAGGCACGGGTGCCCCCATCGCAGCATCGTGTCCCACGACGGCTACGCCTTCCGCGAGGGACGACGCGCCGCCAACTGCTGCCCAACGATTGCCGACGCTGCGGCACCGATGTGCATGAGCGCGAGCGCGATCTTCGATCCGCCATCGACCGGGAGGAAGGTGGGTGCCGAGAGGGAGAGCACCGTGACCACGATGGCGACGATGGTCCAGACGCGCACGGCCGAGTTGGTGAATCGCGCGAGGAGCCAGAGCAGACCGGCGCCAACGAAGATCGGAAGCACGCTCGCAACGATTACGCCGACGTAGTACACGTCGCTCGGATTCGTCCCGTCGTTCGATGCCTGAATAGGTGAGCCGTGGACGGCGTTCGCCACGAAAAACACGATGGTGTTGGCGATGAGCGCGACTACCGCACCCGCTGCAGCCCCCAGCAGGGGTCGCGGGCGGTTGGTAACCGCGGGCGCGCTCACGGCGGCGCTCATCGGATTTCCTTGAATGAATAGATAGTTGAGTTAGTCATGGAAGCGAGGCTACTCAGAATCCCTTGAGCTAGTCAAGCATTAATGTAGTGTGGGGTTCATGGTCGACGATGCGCACGGGGATGAGATCGTGTGGAGGCTCCTCGACCTCAATCGGCGCATGCACCAGGAGTTCGAGCGCGTCGCGGCGGAGTTTGACTTGTCAGCGGCGGAGGCAGGCGCGTTGCGCCGATTGGACAAGCCGTTCTCGATGCGAGCGCTTGCCGACGCGATCGGTTGCGACGCGTCGTATGTCACCATCCTCTCCGATCGTCTCGATGCGCTCGGGCTCCTTGAGCGCATCCCAGACGAGCACGATCGGCGGGTTCGCCAACTCGTGCTTACCGACAAGGGCGAGCGGATGCGGCTAGCGCTCACCGAGCGAGTGCTGGCCACGAGCCCCGCACTCACCAACCTCGCCGAACAGGAGCGAAGCGCATTTGTCGGGCTTCTCCGTGGTCGTGGGTAACGACAACCGAAAAACGATCCTCTGGCGGCATACCGTCACGATGTGATCGGTGCCCGGCCGTCAGTTGCGCGGAAGACGACGCCCCCTGATGAGCAGCCAAAAGATGATCGCGACTTCGCCCACGAACATGAACTGAGCGAAGACGGCCGTGAAGTCGGGGACAAAAGCCTTGCCGATCGCGTCGGCGAGGTATCCGAGGCCCGCAATCGCGAGCAAGATGCCGAAGACCTTCGCGATGAAGCCGGAGCGGAATGCTAGGTAGCCCACGAGCACCAGGCACAGGCCAAACAGCCCGAGGCTGATGACCCAGATCGTCGTGAATGACTCGAACATGGTGAGAGCCGCCGCGGGATCGCCCAGCAGTGAATAGCCGATCACAAGCCGGCTGATCGCGAAGACGAATAGCGCTGCGTATGCCACCCTCATCACCGCTGCTGCGAGCGAGAGCGAGCGGTTCACGGGCCGGAACAGGGTGTAGAACGCGCCCGCGACGACGACGTCAAGCAGCGCGACAATCAGGAAGCTAGCGATTCCGGCGAAGAACAACCCGGGCGACTGGGTGATGTTCTGAGCGGTCTTGGCGGCGTCGCCTGCAACGATCAGCGGCGTGAGCGCACCAAGGTTTCCGAATCCGCCGAGGACAGCCATTGCCGCCAGGGCGACGCCGGCAACGAGCGCCGTCTTGCGCTGTGACCACGAGGTGAAGTTGAGCGGATTCCGCTGGCTACCCGCGACGGGTGATTCGAGTGTTGCCGAGTTCATGTTTTTCCTTACGTAGTAAGCTTATGTTGTAAGTAACATACGGCTACGTAGTAAGCTTGTCAAGAGAGAGGATGGAACGTCATGGCGAAGCGAATGAGCGAAGGCGACGCTCCATCGCGCGGGAGGCTCAACCGGGAGCTCGTGTTGAGCACGGCGATCGCCATCGCAGACACGACCGGAATTGACTCCCTCACGATGCGTAAGCTCGGCGAAGAACTCGGTGTCGAGGCGATGTCGCTCTACAACCACGTCGCCAACAAAGACGATCTGCTCAACGCAATGGTCGACGCGGTCTTCTCCGAGATCGAACTGCCATCGCACAACGACGAGTGGAAGGCCGCGTTGCGCAAGCGGTCGTTGTCGTTCCGCGACGCCTTGTCGCGGCATCCGTGGGCCGTCAGCGTCAAGGGCTCGGGCACCAATCCGGGGCCGGCGACGCTGCGCCATCATGACCGGGTGATCGCAACATTCCGGAACGCGGGGTTCACGATCGCGATGGCCGCCCATGCCTTCTCGGCTCTCGACAGCTACATCTACGGATTCGCAATGCAGGAGCAGAGCCTTCCGTTTACGACCGAGGAGGAGACGGCCGCGATGGCCCACGTCTTGCTCGCGCAACTGCCCACCAACCAATTTCCCTATTTGGCCGAGCTCACGGCGGAGCACGTGCTCACTCCCGGCTACAACTTCGCCAACGAGTTTCCTCTCGGCCTCGACCTGATCCTCGACGGCCTAGAGCGCTGGTTGTAGTCGCCCGCAACGACTAACGCTGCGGTCCGCGCCTCGCGAACACGCCTGCGAACAGCGCGTGAAGCAGCGGGATCACCGACACGGACACCGTGACGGTGCCCACGACGACATCTTGGGCGCGCAAGAGGATGCCGCCGATCAGCAAGGCCGCGAAGAGCACCGATGAGATGACCCGAACTCCGGTGCGCTCGAGAGCGGCAATTCGGCGCTCGAGTTGAGGGTTCCGCACCGAAACCTTGCCCTCGTCGATGCGCGCCGTGAGGGCGTCGAGACGTTGGGGGAGGCGCGCGACGACGCCGGCCGAGGAGAACAGTCGCTTCGCGACATCCTGAATCAGGTTGCCGCTCTCGGCGCGGATCAGCTGCGCCGAGTAGGGCTCGACCGCGTCCCAGAAATTGAATGCCGGGTCGAGCGAACTGCACACCCCCGAGGTGACAGACATGGCGCGGATGATGAGCAGGAAGTTCTCGGGAAACTGGAACGGCAGCGACCGGACGAGGTCACCGAATTCGACGGCGAATGCCTGAAACTCTCGCGGGTCGACCTGCTGAAGCTCCGCGAACCCCATGCCGCCGAAGCGAGCGAAGAGTGCCGTCATAGCCCGCTCGAGTTCGCCGGTGTCGGCCGACGGGAGAAGCACTCCGACGTCCCGAATCCCGTCGACCATGCCCTTGCCGTCGCGGGATGCCGCGGCAATGAGCACGCGCCGCAGGCCAGTGCGAAGGGTTCCGGGGACTTCGCCCATCATGCCGAAGTCGATGAAAGTGAAGCACCATTGCCGATCAGTCGAACCGGGAAGCGGTGTCACGAAGATATTGCCGGGGTGGGGGTCGCCGTGGAAGAAGCCGTGCACGAACAGCTGGTCGAACATCACGGCTGCGAAATCGGCCGCGACCGTGGACGGATCTATTCCGGCGGCCCGCAGGGCATCAACATCGTTGATCTTGATCGCGGTGACGTCTTGCATCGTGAGCACTCGACGGGTCGATCGCTCCCACACGAACTCGGGAACTCGAACCCGAGCATCCGGACCAAAGCTGTCAGCGAAGCGCTCCGCGTTCTTCGCCTCTTGCAGGTAGTCGATCTCCTCAAGGCTCGTCTGTGCGAACTCCTCCATGAGGGCGGGCATGTCAACTCGATTAGAGACGAGCTTGACGCGACTGAGCCAGCCGGCCACCCTGCGCAAGGCACCGAGGTCGACCTCGACGATCTTCTCGATCCCCGGTCGCTGGATCTTGATCACGACATCGAGTAGGCCGGTCTCGGCGGCGTCTTGCTCCGAGAGTCGCGCACGATGCACTTGACCCAGGGATGCCGCCGCGAGAGGTATCGGGTCGACGAACGAGAACGCCCGGTCGAGACTCACTCGCAACTCGGCTTCGGCGTGCGCCCGGATCTTGGCGAACGGGACCGCGGGAACTTCGTCTTGCAAACCCTCGAGTTCGCGGGTGATCTCAGGCGGAAGGATGTCGAGGCGCGACGACATGAACTGTCCCACCTTGATCATGAGACCGCCGAGGTCGACCGCAAGCCCATGGAAGTTACGAGCGATCCGTTGCAGGCGTGCAGCCCGGCCGCGGCCCGATAACTTCGCGAGGCCGAACCGCGGAAGCACCAGTTCATACCACCAAGCCTGAGCCAAATACCGTGCGGCAAATCGCAGGATCCTGCGCGAGCGGGCGCGCATGTGCCTGACGTCGGTCATCTGGATGTGAGTCTCTGTTTCCTACCGCGCCGACGTGCTGGGCGCACGATCAGTCTTGAGCGAGGATCGAAAAGAGCTTACGTCGGGCTTCTTCGAGAACCGCGACAGCTTGCGTTACCTGCTCGGCGTTGCCGGATCGTCCGACCTGGGCTGCGGCTTGAGCCAAGTCGATGCCTGCCTTGGGCAGTGCGGTCGACCAGCCATTGTCGCGGGAGCCTTGGGCCCGCCACGGTGTGGAGCGGTCGGATGCCGCATCCGCGGCTGCCCGCCCCTCGTCGGTGAGCGAGTAGGTCTTACGTCCGTCGGACTCTTCGGCCTGGACGAGCCCCTCGTCTGCGAGCAACTGCAGGGTTGGGTACACGGATCCGGGGCTGGGCTTCCACATGCCGCCACTGCGTTCCTCGATCTCGTGAATGATCTGGTAGCCGTGCATCGGCTTCTCGGCGAGGAGCGCGAGAACGGTGGCGCGCACGTCGCCGCGGCCCATGCGCGGTCCCGCCTTTTGATCGAACTGGCCGCGGAGCTTCTCCATCGCTTCCCACATTGCGGTGCCCGGCCAGCCGTCGCCCATGTTGCCCCGGCGTCCCTTGAATCTGCTGCCCATAAATGAGTCACTCATGATGTCCTCTCTTGAGCGGCGCGTGCGCGCTCGACGATACCTAACGATATATCGCTCAGCTGGAGGTTTGATGACAGAAGCGCGCGCAGCGTGCAGGACAGAGTGGGAGAGATGACACGGCACAATCGTGCGGTTATGCTACCCTCATGGTGCTCCAGACGCGCCCGACCGGCGCAGACGTCACATCCTTTCTCGACGCAGTTGACGACAACACGAGGCGCGCGGATGCCCATCGCCTTCGCTTGATCGTCGAGCGCGTAACCGGCGCCCCCGCGACCATGTGGGGCCCGGCAATCGTCGGGTTCGGAACGGTCATGCTGCAGGGACGCACGGGGGAATCCGAATGGATGGCGCTCGGGTTCTCGCCGCGCAAAGCGGCAATGACGCTGTACGGAATCCACAGCGAGAATCGGCCCGACGAGCCACTGTTCGCACAGCTCGGCCCGCACACGACGGGAAAGGGTTGCCTTTACATCAAGCGACTTGATGACGTCGATGAGGGCGTACTTGAGCGGCTGATTTCCGCTGCCTGGGAACGCTTACACAACTAAAGGTTCGCCGCGCGTCGCGCGGCCTAGGCGGTTGATTTTCGAAACACGACTGTCGCGTCGAGTTCGGCTTGGGGGGTCGTGAGCCCGGCATCAAAGACGGAGCTCATGGCCGCCGCGGCGAGAAGGCTCACGGGTTGGCGCACCGATGTGAGCCCCATGGCCTCGGCGATGAGGGTGTCGTCGA
>Ga0209512_1003123_pt1 | contig 16209 bp, 14 predicted proteins | sample frozenSSSSmetaG_FD_184142 | JGI IMG/M metagenome (GOLD analysis project Ga0209512, IMG submission 184142) | Glacier valley bacterial and archeal communities from Borup Fiord, Nunavut, Canada, to study Microbial Dark Matter (Phase II) -... | ecosystem: Environmental > Aquatic > Freshwater > Ice >... | reverse complement strand
TTGATTGTTATTTTGAAGTAATATATCCGATCGCTTGTTTAATTAATTGACGGTAATCGGGATTCGTATAACTATTCTTATCGTGTCCGGGCTGGATATACACAATTTTTGAGTTTTCTTTTTTTAAAGTCCATCCTATCAGAATATTGCTTTTTGGGTGGTCGGTAGAAAGAAGCGGAAAAATTTCGGGCAGAACTTCCAGATTTCCATATACTTCATCGTGTAGAATAAATTCCTTCATCCCTTTGATTACCGGATGTGATGCATGCACCATTTGAACATAGAAATCAACATCGTGCAGGTATGATGATGCTCCAAATTTATCGTCCTTTTTCTTTTCGTAATATTTTCCTCCAACAATACTTTCAAATTCGGGCCAGTCCTGATAAGCACAAATAGCGTGGTGCAGGAATAGAAGACCTTTACCTGCACTTAATAATCTATAATAGGATTTTTTCTCTTCATCAGTAATTGTTTTTGGCATATCGTAAAATACTACGGCATCAAATGAAGCCAGATCGACTGTTCCTAACTGAACTCTTGCTTCCGGATGAATGAGTTCTGTATAGGTCATATTATTGAATGAATCGAACATTTGAAAAAACGACTCACGATCAAAGTCATGGCCGCCAGTAATAATCAATATTTTCAGTTTACTGGCTGATGCATTGATATTTAAAAACAATAAAATAATTACCAGGGTTAAGGTATTTAACGTTCTCATGACTTTCAGGCTTGGAGTTAATCAGGGGTTAAAAGTAAAAGATTTTAAGGATAATTAACACAAGAAAGACAGGAAATGCAAAAAGGTTTCCCTTTTCACGATACCTGCTATTTATTTTCCTGAACGCAAATAAACTTTATTGAGTTTTTGACGCCGTCTCCGGCACCAATGCTACGCTTATATAATTCTTAAAGTCAAATGTTCGGGAAGCAGCAGATTTTAAAGATTCTAAGTTAAGTCCATCCACAACACCATCAAATTCGCCAAAGGTTTTGAAATTACCCTCTTTGTTTAAATAATAGGTTTTGAGTACGCCTTCCCAGTAGCTATTTTCACGTAAATTGGTTTCGTGTTCGCGTTTAATTTTTTCGCGGGCCTTATCTACCTCATCTTGTGTCGGTCCATTCTCGATCAGATCACGAATTGTAGAAAAGACCGATTCTTTCAATTCATTGAGTTTTTCAGGCGAGGTTCCGTAATAAATGGTCATTTCATAATCGGTAACAGGCAACTTATTATATCCGGGTTGTGCTCCGATGTAATAAACACTCGATTTATCTTCACGAATGCTTTCTAATAACCTTGTGGTTAGTATTTTACTCAGCGCATCAAGTTCAATGATATCTTTTGTCGAATATTCTAGCTTTCCATGAAACAGTATGTATTGGATGGATTTGGATTCTTTTCCTTTATGCACAATCTTCTCAATTACACCAGTTGGTTTACGAATACCAAGATCGACCCAATGTTCAGCATTTTTTGCAGCAGGAAGCGATGCCAGGTATTTTTCGATGAGCGGTTTGATGCTGGCAGTATCGATCTTTCCAACAAAGAAATAATTAAATGCACCGGGATTTGCAAATCGTTCTTTACCAATTTGTTCTATTCTGGATAATTTTGCTTCATCCAGCATTTCCTTTGATAAAGGTTTCATTCGCGGGTGATAATTTGATGTAACAAACTGGAAAGTATCAGCAAAAGCACTCTCTGGTGATACGTCTTTATTATCCAACTCACTTCTCATACGTGTGATATACGAAGAGAAAGCAGTTTCATCGAAACGGGGTTGGGTAAAATAGAGATTGATCAACTGAAAAAGTGTCTCAACATCCGAAACATTTGAAGATCCTTCTAAACCTTGGGTAAGCATTTTAATCGTCGGTGTTACAGAGACTTCTTTTCCTGCAAGCATTTTTTGGAGTGTGGTCAGCTTATAATCAGCAATCCCACTCATATCCATTATTGTTGCGGCAAACGATGCCGAAATATTGTCAGTTTGCGGATAAAGTGATTCTCCGCCCCATGAGAAGCCAGTGAAAAGTATTTCATCATCTCTAAAATCAGTCTGCTTTAAAACTACTTTCGATCCGTTGGAGAGTGTCCATTCAACCGCATCAACTTCCGGAATTTTCTTTTCACTGATCACTTTACCTACAACCGGCATCGTTTTCATCAATGGCTCACTTGATGTTTCATCGGAATAAGCCAAAATATTTTCTTGCTTAACTTCTGCCAAAACATTCTTGATATCTGTTTCTGAAGGTGCAGCAACACCCGCTATTTCAGGTGCTGTAACTACAACTACACGATTCTCATCCGTAATCCATTTTCTGGCAAGCTCGTTAACTTCCTCCAATGTAATGGCAGGCAAAAAGGCTTTATAATAGGCAAATTCCAATTCTATTCCGGGAACTGGTTCCTTTCGCAATAAAAAATTGCGGCTATATTCCTCGGCGATGCTCATTGATTCTCTTTTATCGCGCTCGTTATAAGCTGATTCCATCGACTTAAGCATTGCCTCTTTATTACGGTCAAGTTCCGTCTGCGTAAAACCAAACTTTCGGATGCGTTCATTTTCAATTAGTACTGCTTTTAGACCTGCAGGAATTTTTCCGGGATGTGCGATGGCTGTCGAAGTGTAAACATCTGAAGGACCTATTAAACCACCATAACCTGATTGTCCCATCACAAACGGCGGGTTTTCTTTTTGAGTCAATTCCTCAAGCCGAAAATTAATCATTTGATTGTAAAGGTTGTAAACAATCGAGGTTCGGTAATCCTTTACGGTCAGGTCGATCTCCATCGGATGCTTAATATAAAGCGATGCTGCAGAATAGGTGGCTTCTTTATCAGTTGCGATATTTACGAGTGTTTCTGCATGACCTGGAACGGGGAAATTATCTTTCTTCCTTGCATTTAATTTCGCAGGAATATCTGAAAACTTCTCTTCGATCATTTTAACCATTTTAGGCTGATCAAAATCGCCCACGACAATTATTGCTTGCAAATCAGGACGATACCAGTCGTTTCTGAAGCGTTTTAAAACTTCAGGTTTACACTTATCGATGATCTCCATTTCTCCTATCGGTAATCGCGTCGCATATTTCGAATTTTTAAGGAATACCGGCAGCCATTGATTCATCATTCGTTGTTGTGCACCTTGGCCACCACGCCATTCCTCATGAATAACACCACGTTCTTTATTTATTTCATCATCAGAATCAGTAACTTGTGAAGCCCAATCGTAAAGCACCTGAAGACCTTTTTGAGAATATTCCTCTTTATCAAGCGGAACTTTTACCATATAAACGGTTTCATCGAAACTTGTATAAGCATTTATCTCAGGACCAAATTCCATTCCTATCGACTCGAAGTATTTTACAAGTTCATTTTTAGGGAAATTTTTGGTTCCGTTAAAGCTCATGTGTTCACAAAAATGGGCAATTCCCATTTGATCAGCGTCTTCGAGTACCGAACCTGCTGATACAACAAGCATCATTTCTGCCCGGTTTTTGGGTGTTGAATTCGATTTAACGTAGTAAGTCAGTCCGTTTTTGAGGACACCTTTACTGGTTGTCGGATTAAATGGAATCTGATCGGACAGTTTGAAAGGCTGTGCAAAAAGATGAACCACCGCCAAAATTAAAAGCGAAGTCAGGATTAATCTTCTCATATTTTCAATTATTTACTAAACTTAGTTCTCTTGAAAAACAATTAAATACTTGAATGGTTTTGATCTTTATTTCATTCATCCTTTAATTTAGAGGTGCTTATTTACCGCATGACTGAATCCGTCTTTGTCGTGGGCAAGACTGATCAGGTATTTTATTTTGAGTTCTTCCGGAGCATTGTCCACGACATACGAATGATGGGTATAGTCGAGCATTTCAAGATCATTGAAATCATTTCCAATGCCTAAAGTGCTTTTTTGGTCAATACCTGTTATCCGGCAAATCTCCTCAATACCATGCGCCTTTGAAACGCCATTCGGAAAAATCTCCATCCAGGTGTAATCGGGATTAAGAGGAGAGGTGGTCCGGATTACACTTAACTCAGGAAAAGTTAGGAGTATTTTCTCTTTAAAAAGCTCAAATTGATTGCTTTCGCGTGGAAAGAACATAAGGAGTTGTGAAGATATAAAAGGCTGATCCGGGTCTATCTTTACGGCATCTCCAAATTTTTTGTGATGCTCGACATACCTTTTTAGTTCCGGACAATCGTAACTTTCCCACCATGCAAAATTATGATTGTCAGGTAACTCTCTCGAAACTTTAAAATTTTGGTTTTCACTGATCAGAAAATTACTGATCTCTCCGGTTGTATCAGCAGGAATTGACATCGCGCGGATCAGCTTTTGAGATTTCCAATCCATTATTCCGGCTCCGGAAGAAACAATTACAAAATCGAAGGGGGAATTTGCGTTTAAAACCTGTCTCACTTTATAAAGATTACGTCCTGTAGCTGCAACCCGGCAAACACCTAAATTTCCTAATCTTTCGAGCGTCTCATTATCTGTGGGGCTTATCGACTGATCTGATTGCAAAAGTGTTCCGTCAAGATCGGTGACAACCATTTTTACTTCTGACATAAATAGTTGATTTATATTAATTTAATAGTGCAATCTTTGATTTCATATTTTTAAAATTGCACTTAATTTGAAAAATACTAAAATAATGCTTTGTATTGGTTGTGGCGTGCTAACCGGGGATAATTAATTCGAATATAAATTAATTGTTAAATTTTAAAATAGACGGATAACGCATCCATAGGTAGCATATTTTTGCACTGCTTTTATTCGATTTATGAAAGAAAAGAATCTGTACTTTTTAATTATTGGGATATATATATTGTTTTGCCCTGCCTTAATTATTGCTTCACAAAAGCAGGAAGGTAAAGCAACTAAAGTTGAGCAGCTTTCAACAATTTCTCAGGATAATTCTACGGATGGTATTGAAATATCAGATCTTTTTGTTGAAAACTCAGAAGCTCAAATCAGAATTATTAGAGAGGAAATTGCAATACTTTCAAAAACACTCAACTGTTCAAAGTTTATCAATGTTCATTTCTTTAATAGAAATATTCAAAATCAAATAAGTAAACCTGTCATACAGAAATTTATACCTAACTATCATACTTCCATTATCTTTATGGGAGTGCTGATTATTTGATATTTTCAACTCCATTCAATCTTTTCCGGACAATTCATCTGTTTTATTAATCTATCTTATATTTATTATGAATATTTATGTTGAAATTATGTCAATTTATGGCATAACGTTTTTGGTTTCTATGTTTGTTGCCTTCATCATCTGGGGCCTGGCAAAGTTGGTTGACGTCCTGTCAGAAGAATCTTTCTCGCTGGAAAGTATTCTGAAGAAACTTCGTCAAAATATTATATTGGGGAAAGACGAAAGAAAGCAATTCTTAAAAGAATTCCGCGAGACCCAGGTTGAAGGAAGTGAAGACCTCGTTAACTACCATCATGAACACGCTTGAGTTCGGTAAAATGTTTCAGGGAGTATATACGCTGCTTACCTCTGATCCAATTATTATGTATTCGCGTATTTTACTGATGCTCCTTGGATTATTATTGGTTTATTTAGGTAAGAAAGGGGTTCTTGAACCTTTATTAATGATTCCAATGGGGCTGGGAATGGCCACAATCAACGCGTCAACGATGATCATGCCCAATGGCGCTCACGGGAATCTGTTTGTTGATCCTTTGGCCATTGATATAGATCAACTAATGTATTTATTGCAAATCGATTTTTTACAGCCCATATACACGTTCACTTTCAGTAATGGACTTATCGCATGTTTTATCTTTATGGGGATTGGTACCATGCTGGATATTACCTATATCCTGAAAAATCCGTTTACAAGTATGTTTCTGGCCGTGTGTGGTGAACTTGGAACCTTCCTGACAGTTCCTATCGCAATGTTTTTCGGACTTTCGGTAAAAGATGCGGCATCGGCGGCAATGGTTGGAGGCGCTGACGGGCCGATGGTGTTGTTCACGGCACTAAATCTTTCGAAAGATCTCTTTGTCCCAATAACTGTTGTTGCTTATTTGTATCTCGGGTTGACTTATGGCGGATATCCGTATTTAATCCGGTTATTGATTCCCAAGAGATTGCGTGGTATTAAAATGGTTAGACCGCAAACTAAATCAAAACCAATATCATCCGGTGTTAAACTTATGTTTGCCTCTGTTCTTTGTGTGGTTCTTTGTTTGATGTTCCCGGTTGCAGGTCCGCTTTTCTTTTCGCTGTTTATCGGAATCGCCATCAGGGAATCGGGTCTTACGCACGTCAAGGAATTTATTGAAGGACCATTATTATATGGTTCAACGTTCTTTCTCGGACTTCTACTTGGAATCTTGTGCGATGCCCATTTGATCCTCAATCCAAAGATCTTAATGCTGCTTGTTTTAGGAATAATTGCATTGCTATTATCTGGTATTGGCGGAATTATGGGAGGTTATGCTTTGTATTTCCTGAAAAAGGGAAATTACAATCCTGTGATCGGTATCGCCGCTGTTAGTTGCGTACCTACAACCGCAAAGGTGGCTCAAAAGGAAGTTCACAAGGTTAATCCGCAGTCAATGATTCTGCCCGAGGCTTTGGGGGCTAATATCAGCGGTGTTATCACTACAGCAATTATTGCCGGATTATACATTACTTTTTTTGCCTGATATTTTTAATTAATAATTAGTATTTCCGGACTATGATTTAACGAATGCATCGCACAGATATTTTGGTTGTCACTTATTGGTATCCAAATACTTCGATCATTGTTAATGATTAGTCCGGAAAATATTTTTCTGCAAAACATTCTACTATATACCATAATTTTTCATCGTCGGTTTTTTGTAAGAAAAGTTTTATAAATTAGCCACTGAAAATTCTGTTGCGAAAAAATTTGTTTACAGAGATTTTTTTTGTGTCAGTTTCGTGTTCAGAAATAAAACTTCTTTTATACCAAACGATTATGAATAACCGACTTCAGGAACTCACGGATAAAATTTATCAGGAAGGAATATCAAAAGGGCAGGAGGATGCCGATTTGATAAAAACCAAAGCGAACGCTGAAGCTGCAAAAATATTAGCTGATGCCAAACTTGAGGCCGATCAGATTTTGATTGTCGCAAACAAGAAAGCGACTGATATTAAAGAAAATACAAATTCAGAGATTAAACTTGCCGCCCGGCAGGCTATTGAAGCTTTAAAACTCGAGGTTGTTAATTTGATTAATGGAGCTATTACATCTCCAGATATTAAGGCTGGAGTAGGTGATGTCATATTCATTCAAAAAGCCATCGAAATGATGGTTAAGAACTGGGCAACCAATTCAGATGTCGCACCTGATATGAAAATCCTTATTCCTCAGAAAGATGAAAAAGCAATTGCTGAATACTTTAGTTCAGTTGCAAAAGGGTTATTGGACAAAGGATTTTCGATTGAAACAGTAAATGGATTGAAGACTGGTTTCCAGGTGGCTCCGGATAAAGGTGGCTACAAAATTAGTTTTACGGATCAGGATTTCATCGCGTTTTTCCAGGAATATCTTCGTCCGAATGTTGTTGAGCTCTTGTTCGACAAGAATTAATTAAAACCTATTCACGTGAGTAAGTACTATTGTCTTATCGCAGGCCTTCCTGAAATTCGGGCTGAAGAATATAAGCTTCTTTATAATCTTGAGGAGTTTAAAGAAATTCTGAAGGACAGTCTCGACCCAAAAGATTTCGATCTTGTCATGCTGTTTTACCGGAAGTTCGACAACATTAACCTGCTGACGTTTCTTAATAAATCTGATGCTCAACCCGATCCACGGGGAAGCATTACTCCTGAAATGCTAGCAGCATTTGTAAAACAATTGGAAGAGCAAGAGATCATTAAGAATGAACGTTTCCCCGATTATTTCAGGGAATTTATTCCTGCTTTTCTGAACGATAAGCCCATTTTTGCAGGTCTTAGCTGGGAAGACCAGTTGACAACGCTCTATTTTAATGCAGCCATTCAATGCCGGAATCAATTTATATCCGAATGGTTTGAGTTTAACCTTGCCATTACCAATATTTTCACTGCCATCAATAGCCGAAATTTCACCATCGATTTGTCTGGAACCATTGTCGGAACAGGCGAATTGGCAGAGACCATCCGTAGTAGTAATGCAAAATATTTTGGAATTAAACCCATATTTTCCTACCTCGACGAAGTAATGCGCATAGCCGACGAGTCAAATTTGCTTGAACGTGAGAAAAAAATGGATCTTTTAAAATGGTCATGGATTGAGGAAAAATCGTTTCATTTCAATTTTAGTATTGAAAATATATTCGCTTATTTGCTGCAAACAGAGATTATTGAGCGTTGGATGAATCTCAATCACGAAACCGGTAGCAAGGTGTTCAAAGATTTTGTCGATCAGTTACGGGAATCTTTCAAATTCCCTGAAGAATATAAACTAAATAAGTAATCTAAGCACATGTCAACCAAAGGAAAAGTTAAAGGTATAATAGCCAACCTGGTAATAGTTGAAGCTAATGGTCCGGTTTCCCAGAATGAGATCTGCTTTCTGGAGACACGGGGTACAAAACTGATGGCAGAAATTATAAAAGTGATTGGTACGAATGCTTATGTTCAGGTATTTGAAAGTACCAGGGGACTAAAAATTGGCGATGAAGTTGAATTTTCCGGGCATATGCTGGAGGTCGTTTTAGGTCCTGGCATATTGTCGCGAAACTACGATGGATTACAAAACGATTTGGATAAGATGGAGGGCGTATTCCTGAAACGAGGTGATTATACGTATCCGCTTGATATAGACCGGCTTTGGGATTTTACCCCGTTAGCGGTTGCAGGGGATGAAGTGTTAGCTGGTTCATGGCTTGCCGAAGTTCCCGAAAATGGTCAGCCTCACAAAATTATGGTTCCGTTTATTTTGGAAGGAAAGTATACTATAAAATCAATCGTGGCTGCTGGCAAATACAATATAAATGAACAAATCGCTGTTTTGATTGACGAGGATGGAACTGAGCATCAGTTAACGATGATTCAGAAATGGCCTGTAAAAAAGGCTATTAAAGCGTATAGTGAAAAGCCGCGCCCATTCAAATTGCTTGAAACAGGTGTTCGTACGATCGATACCATCAATCCCATTGTCGAAGGAGGTACAGGTTTTATCCCAGGACCTTTTGGAACTGGAAAGACTGTATTGCAGCACGCGATTTCAAAGCAGGCAGAAGCCGATATCGTGGTTATTGCTGCCTGCGGTGAGCGAGCCAACGAGGTTGTAGAGATATTTACCGAATTTCCGGAACTGGAAGACCCGCATACAGGCCGTAAACTGATGGAACGGACTGTGATAATTGCTAATACCTCCAATATGCCGGTTGCATCACGTGAAGCCTCTGTTTACACAGCGATGACAATTTCTGAATACTATCGTTCGATGGGATTGAAGGTTTTAATGATGGCCGATTCTACCTCCCGCTGGGCGCAGGCCTTACGCGAAATGTCGAATCGTCTGGAAGAACTTCCGGGGCAGGATGCATTCCCGATGGATCTTTCCGCAATTATTGCCAACTTTTATTCAAGGGCAGGCTACGTTTTTCTGAACAACGGAAAGACTGGTTCTGTCACTTTTATTGGAACAGTTTCGCCGGCAGGTGGTAATCTGAAGGAACCGGTAACGGAATCGACTAAAAAAGTTGCCCGCTGTTTCTATGCCCTTCAGCAGAGCCGGGCCGACAGTAAGCGTTATCCCGCTATAAACCCTATTGATTCCTATTCAAAATACCTGGAATATCCTGAATTTGAAGAGTATATCGAAAAGCGCATTGGATCTAAATGGATTCCGATGGTCAATGAAGCCAAAACGATTCTTCAACGGGGTATGGAAGTTAGTGAACAAATTGATATTCTTGGAGATGATGGTGTTCCAATCGATTATCATCTTAAATTATGGAAATCTGAGATTATTGATTTTGTTATCCTTCAGCAAGATGCTTTCGATACGATTGATATGCTAACACCACTCGAAAGACAACAGTATATGCTTGAAAAAGTGATGGATATTTGTAAAACAGATTTTACATTCGAAACCTTTACAGAGGTATCAGGTTATTTTAAACGGATTATCAATACTTTACGTCAGATGAATTATTCTGATTTCGAATCGGAAAAATTTGTCGGGTATGAAAATGAGTTGAAGACGATCATAAAAGAGAGGGAAGTCGCATAATGGCAACAAAAGCTTTTCAGAAAATATATACTCAAATTACCCAGATTACTAAAGCGACCTGTTCGCTGAAAGCAACCGGAGTTGGTAATGAGGAACTTGCCGAGGTAAATGGCCGTTTGGCACAGGTAGTAAAAATTATTGGAGATGAAGTGACGCTTCAGATATTTGGCGGAACCGAAGGAATCCCAACCAATGCCGAAGTGACTTTTCTTGGAAAATCACCCACATTGAAAGTTGGGGAGCAATTGGCCGGGCGGTTTTTTAATGCTTATGGCGATCCGATTGATGGTGGTCCACCCATCGAAGGTGAGGAACGTGAAATCGGCGGACCTTCGGTGAATCCGGTTCGCAGGAAGCAACCTTCGGAATTGATAGCAACCGGAATAGCAGGTATCGACCTGAATAATACAATTGTCTCCGGACAAAAAATTCCTTTTTTCGCCGATCCCGATCAGCCTTTCAATCAGGTAATGGCCATGGTTGCACTTCGGGCAAAAGCCGATAAGATTATCCTTGGTGGTATGGGGCTTACCAACGATGACTATCTTTTCTATCGCAACGTATTTGATAACGCCGGGGCGTTAGATCGCATTGTTTCATTCGTCAATACGACTGAAGATCCTCCGGTTGAAAGGCTTTTAGTTCCCGATATGGCACTGACTGCTGCTGAATATTTTGCAGTCGATAAAAACCAAAGTGTATTGGTGTTGCTAACCGACATGACGCTTTTTGCTGATGCATTGTCGATTGTTTCGAACCGAATGGATCAGATACCTTCAAAAGATTCAATGCCCGGGTCGCTCTATTCCGATTTGGCAAAAATCTACGAAAAGGCAGTTCAATTTCCGTCGGGCGGATCAATAACAATTATTGCTGTCACAACACTCTCTGGTGGCGATATTACCCACTCAATTCCTGATAATACGGGTTATATTACTGAAGGACAATTGTTTTTACGACGTGACACCGATATCAGTAAAGTAATTGTTGATCCTTTCCGATCCTTGTCGCGTCTAAAACAGCTTGTAATCGGTATCAAAACACGCGAAGATCATCCGCAGGTTATGAATGCTCTTATACGCCTGTTTGCCGATGCAGCCAATGCTAAAACGAAGATGGAAAATGGTTTCGATCTTTCGGAATACGACCAGCGAACATTAACTTTCGCGAAAGAATATTCCCGAAATCTTTTGGCCATTGATGTCAATATTAGTATAGATGAAATGCTTGATCTGGGCTGGAGTCTGTTAGCTAAGAACTTCAAGAAGGAAGAAGCAGGTATTCGACAGGTATTGGTTGATAAATACTGGCCAATTTCAAATTAATTTAATTGCTTGATAATTAGAAATCTGATTATATCAATGCATTATGACGATAAAATTTCAATATAATAAAACCTCTCTTCAGGGCCTCGAAAAGCAGTTTAAAATGAGGGTCAGGGCTTTACCGACCATCAAAAACAAGGAATCTGCCCTTCGTATTGAAGTAAAAAAGGCCAAGGACGAGGTCGCCAGACTGGATTTAATTCTTCAGAAAAAAATGAATGATTATAATTCAATGGCATCGTTATGGGGAGAATTTGATACTTCGCTGATTAAAGTAAAAGATGTGAAGTTGGCAATGAAAAAAATAGCCGGGGTTAAAACACCTGTATTTGAAGGCGTTGAATTTGAAATTGTCAATTTCAGCATCTTTAGTAAGCCAAAATGGTTCCTCGATGGAATGACATTGGTGAAGGAATTGGCTTCAGTTGGTATTGAACGTGAGTTTTTTAACCAAAAGGTGATATTGCTCGATTATGCCCGCAAAAAGACGACACAAAAGGTTAACCTTTTCGAAAAGGTACAGATTCCAGGATATGATGATGCCATTCGTAAGATAAAACGGTTTTTGGAGGATGAGGAAAACCTTTCTAAATCAGCTCAGAAAATTGTAAAATCACGTCAGCAAACAGGGAAGGAGGCCGAAGAATGATTGTAAAAATGAAGAAATACGGCTTCCTCGTTTATCACAAAGATTACCAGCATTTTCTTGAGTCGTTGCAGGAAAAAGGTGTATTGCATGTGAAAGACAGGGGCGCCGTAGATGTTGAAGGTGGCCCCCAACGCGATAAACTGTTGCTGATGAATCGTATTCAGGAAGCAATTAAATTTCTTGAAAGGAAAATTGACAAGAAGACGATTTCTAACTTGGTTCCGATTGCGAAAGGATCCGAGCTTTTAAAAGAATATGATAATTTTAGACATGATGATGAATTGCTGACACAATCGATTTCAATCGCGGAAAAAGAAGCTTCTATTTTAGAACCTTGGGGCAGTATAGATTGGGATGAAATCGATCAATTGAGCGACAATGGTTGGATTACCACTTTCTACTCAACATCAGTCAGAAATTGGAATTCAGAATGGGAAATAAAATATAATGCGTTTCAAATTGCCCAAAATGGGACAAATATTTTGTTTGTGACTTTAACGAAAGAAGACGTTGATTTAGAAATTGAAGCTGACAAAGTTAAACTGCCCCGCAAAGTACTTTCTGAGCTTATTGAAGAAATAGAAGGGTTACAACAGGAAAAAAATCAGATCGATACCGATTTACGCAGTTTCGCATCATCAAATCTATTATCCTTAATCCTTTATAAAAATCAGGTGCAGCAAGAATTTGATTTTGATAAAGTTGTTTTAAACTCCGATAAAGCTGCCGAAGGAAAGATTTCGCTTTTGGAAGGATTCTTACCTGTTGATAAGGAGTTTGCATTCCAGGAATTTCTAAATAATGAAGGTATCTTTTTCGAGGCAAGCAAACCAGAAATGACAGACAAAGTACCCGTTTTATTGAAAAATAACTGGTTTGCGAAGCTTTTCGAGCCCATAGGTGCATTATATACCTTACCCAATTATCACGAATTGGATCTAACCGCTTTATACGCACCATTTTATTGGCTATTTTTTGGATTTTGTTTGGGCGATTTGGGGTATGGATTAATTCTTTCGATCGGTGGATTCATAATGTCAGCAAGGGTTCGACCTTCATTGAAGGAGACGATGAAATTGATCAGCTTTTTGGGATTGTCAACAATTCTGTTTGGAATTTTGTCGGGTACTTGTTTTGGAATGAATCTTTATGAGATACGCCTTGGCTTTTATGCCAATCTTGATGATCTGTTGAAATCAAAAGAGACATCAGTGAATAAATTACTTTTCAATCTTTCGCTGGTACTTGGTGCCATTCAAATCATGTATGGAATGTTCGTGAAAGCTGCAAACGAAATCTATCAAAACGGTTGGAGGAGTGCGTTAAGCACAATTGGCTGGATCATTATCATTTTTGGATTTGCGATTAACTACGGGATGAAAAAATATGGTGTTGACCCATTGACCATTAGCATTGTTTTTTCTACAATCATGGTGATCGGTTTTCTGGGCACATTTGTGTTTAATAATCCCAACCGGAATATTTTTGCCAATATGGCTTTCGGATTTTGGGATACTTACAATATGGCCACCGGTTTGATGGGCGATTTACTTTCGTATATTCGTCTTTTCGCGCTGGCCATTTCAACAGGGGTTTTAGGTTATGTATTTAACAGTCTTGCTCTTGCAATGGCACCAGATATTCCTGTTGTGAAATATATCGTGATCGTGCTTATTTTGGCTATTGGTCATTCTATTAATATATTGATGGGAATTCTTGGGTCATTTGTGCATCCCATGCGGCTCACCTTTGTCGAATTCTATAAAAATGCCGGATTTTCGGGTGGTGGTAAAAAATATGCTCCGTTTAAACGCGGAATTGAATAATAATCAGATTATAAACTAGTAAATATATAAACAGATGGAACCTATTACATTAGCTTACATTGGAATTGGATTGATGATCGGACTTGCCGGTGTTGGGAGTTCGTATGGGACTACAATCGGGGGGAATGCCACAATTGGCGCGATGAAAAAAAATCCGGATGCTTTTGGGAAATACATGACATTGTCAGGATTGCCTGGTACGCAGGGTTTATATGGATTTGCAGGTTTTTTTATTTTCTATTCAGGCACAGTGCTTACTTCGAGTATTACTTGGACACAAGCCTCTGCAGTATTTGGGGGAAGTCTCGCTTGTGGTCTTGTTTGTCTTTTCTCTGCTATTCGACAGGGGCAAATCGGAGCATCGGGTATAGCAGCAATCGGGGCAGGTTACGAAGTCTTTGGAAATACATTGATTCTGGCTGCTTTTCCGGAATTGTATGCTATTATCTCTTTGGCGGCAGTTTTCCTGATTAATTCTGCTATTCAATAGATTAAAATCATTGAAATAGAAAATCCCAGTTAAACGGGGGTTTTCTATTACCGAATGTTGCATTTTTTAACAATATTTAAGGTCTATTTTATCGGCTTAACTAAATTCTTCTGCATATTTGTCATGTAAGAGTAAAGCACTTTTTTTCATAGATTTTGGTTAGGTTAACATAGGCATCCAATTCGGGATGCCTTTTGTTGTTATTGGGAAATCTCTTATAGACCAATTAACTGCTCTTCGGGGCTTTTGCCATCAAAAAGTAACTTTGCCGGATTTTCAATTAACTCCTTTAGCTTTACCAAAAAACCAACCGAATCCTTACCATCGATGATACGGTGATCGTACGAGAGAGCCACATACATCATCGGCCTGATCTCTACTTTTCCATTGACTGCTACCGGACGATCTTTAATCGAATGCATTCCCAGGATTGCACTTTGGGGTGGATTAAGAATAGGAGTCGACATCAGTGAACCGAATACACCGCCATTAGTAATCGTAAATGTGCCACCCGTCATTTCCGTAATGGTAAGTTTTTTATCCCTGGCTTTCTCTGCAAGTTCTTTAATCTCGCGTTCAATGCCTTCAATGCTTTTGGTCTCTGCATTCCGAATAATCGGAACCATCAATCCTTTTGGTGTTTGAACAGCGATTCCTATGTCATGGTAACGTGGTGTAACAATGTTGTCACCATCGATCATTGAATTGATGGTGGGATGTTTAGACAGCGCAACGCTAACGGCTTTTGTGAAAAACGACATAAAGCCGAGCTTAATTTTATATTTATCGACAAATGGCTGTTGATAGGCTTTTCTTAGTTCCAGCACCTGGCTCATGTCGATCTCATTGAATGTTGTGAGCATGGCTGTCTCATTCTTGACTGCAACAAGCCGCTGACTTAGTTTTCGTCTCAGAGGCGACATCGCAACCCGATCTTCATCGCGGGTTTTTTCTACTGCGGGTTTCGATGGTTCATTTTTTTGCAATGTCAGTACCAACTCAACATCCTTGCGACTAATTCTCCGAAGTCCGTTCAGAAGATCATCAATGCTCAAACCTTCTTCCTCCATGACTGCTTTTGCAGCCGGAGTCAATTTAATCTGATGATTTTCTTCCTCAGGTATGCTCAATTTTGATTCTGTAGTTTTCGAATCGGAAACTGGCAACACGGTTATTTTTTCAACTTCCGGTTTTTGAACCGATTCTTTATTTAACAGTACGGAGTCATTCTCTATGGGCTTAATACGCTCGTCTGAATCCAGTGTACAGACTACTGTTCCGACAGCAACCCGTTCTCCCTCTTTAATTAAGATTTTTAATTTTCCAGCAGCTGAAGCCGTCAAAGACAAGGTTGCCTTATCGGATTCAATTTCAGCAATTTCCTGATCTTTATTTACGATTGAACCATTTTCGACGAGCCATTTTCCAATTTCAACTTCAGTAATCGACTCTCCGGGAGATGGTATTTTGATTTCAAAAATCATGTCAGATAATTTAATTGCATATAATTAGTTAAAAACAGCGTTTAGAATTCGCTCAAGACTTCTTTTGTGTCTCTCCAAAAGTCCGGTTGCCGGACTTGCACTTTCGGCCCTGCTAATTAGCTCCAATTGAAGTTCCGGATATTTTCGGGAGATGTAAGGCCATGCTCCCATATTTGATGGTTCATCCTG
>Ga0209512_1003119_pt1 | contig 16224 bp, 10 predicted proteins | sample frozenSSSSmetaG_FD_184142 | JGI IMG/M metagenome (GOLD analysis project Ga0209512, IMG submission 184142) | Glacier valley bacterial and archeal communities from Borup Fiord, Nunavut, Canada, to study Microbial Dark Matter (Phase II) -... | ecosystem: Environmental > Aquatic > Freshwater > Ice >... | reverse complement strand
CGGATCAATCTGTGTATGAGAAAAGCTTATGGTTATCGCAGCTTTGACCTGCTACAAACCTCTCTCTATCACACACTTGGAGATCTACCCGAACCAAAGTTCACCCACAGATTTTGCTGAAGAGCCAAATTCAAAGGCCATGTTCAGGCGTCGCACACGTCGGTCTTGTTTGAGATTGAGCATAGGAAGCGCAAGTGCCAGCGGTAGCGGCGGTTGAAGACGAAAACCAACACATCACGGCTCACCCAATGGGCGAAGGAGAACTGGGTTTCAAATTCCTAGCTTTCGTGCGGGCCATTTTACCTGCGCGGCTGCGACGAGGCAAGCGAGGCACGCCGCCGCCTCATAACAATTCAAATTAGTCGAGACGGTGAGATCCTTACATGATTGCAGGACGGCTTCGTCAGTCTCGTGTGCGAATTGAATTTCCAGAGTAGAATTCCGGCCCGGCATCGTCAGTGGTCATCGAATAGGGGGGCGCGAGCAAGCAGGGGGTGTCCGTCCAACTTACGAATGGTGCGCCGCCAGAAGGTCTCGGATTTGGCGACGTCCAATTGCATCAGTTTTTCGAAAAAAGCCCGACGATGTTAGCAGTATAAGCGCGGCGAAAAACTTCATCGTGCGGAGATGTTCAGGTTGGAAATGATCACGTTCGTCGCTTCGTTGTAAAGTCCCTGCATCATCGGCACGAAGAGCAGCTCATGCCCGGAGTTCAGCTCCACTTCGGCGGAAATCGTGACTGCGGTGCCATCGCGAGGCAGTTGGAAAGCGGCGACTTCACCCGCGCGTTGAGTATCCTTTTTCCGCAGGGAAAGCGGGAATGTTTTTGCGGAGCCTTCCCACGGCTTGGCGCTGGCGGTCCCGGTAATTTTGTAAATCCCGCTCTTTGGTGCGATGAAGGTAAGCACCGGAATCTTCGGGAAGTTGAACTCGCCCGCCCATGGTCCCATCGCGCCGAAACTCACCTTTCCGTCCGCGACGGTTGCGCTGGGCGCTCCTCCCTGGCTGTGATCCGGCGCGGTCCATGAGGTGCCGCCCCAGATCATCGGCGAGTAGTTTGCGGCCATGATCGCATCCGCCGGATAGAGCCGATCAAGCCGCCAGATGGGCTGACCGTTTGCGGAAACTGGATTCCCCCCCGCGCTGCCTTTTTGCGTGCCTTCCCAGAGAGATGGCAATTTGTAACCGGGGTTCGCAACCGCTTCTTTCGCATCGCCGAGCGAGATGGAGAAGTCCTTGAACTTGCTATCGCCACCCGCGAAATTTCCTTCGATCTGCGGCAGCATCGTCAGCTCCTCGCCCACCGCCAGCTCGACGCTCTGGCCCTCAAGCGAAACCTCCGTCCCAGACGCGACCGGCACCGAAGCGATTTTCTCCACCGTGGTCGCAGTTTTCTTCAGCAGGTGCAGCGTTGTTTTGTTTTTCCCCTCCCATGCCTTGCAGGCGACGGTTCCATGCAGCGCATAAACTCCCGCCTTCTGCGCGACAAACGTCAGGCCAGCCGTCCGCAGATGTCGGTCATTTCCTTCGCCGTGCGCCGCTCGCGTCCCTAAAATCAACACACCGTCCTTCATATTCGCGCCTGGCTGTCCGCCGAAACCACCTTCCTGGACGTTCCACTGCGTGCCGTTCCAAACCATTGCCTTGAAATTTTCCCGCTTCTTCATGTCGGCAGGCCAGAGTTGTTCCAGCTTCCAAACCGGTTTGCCATTTGCCATCGCGACACTGTTTTCCGAGTCGCCCTTCGCCTTTCCTTCCCAAGCGGGCGGCAGCGAAAAGCTAGGCGCGGCTCCCGGAGCGTTGCTCACGAATCCGAGATGTTTTCGGTCCAGCGGATCCATTTTCGCCATGAAATTTTTCCCCGGCGTCTTCGCGGCGGTGTAAAGAATCACCGGACGACCGGTCTTTGAAAGCACGAGCTTCTTCCCGGCAGGCGCGGCATTTCCCATGATGTCTTCCGCGATCAACGGCGCGCCCATATCCGGCAGCTCCACCGTAACGTCCGCTTTCGATCCGCGGTCCGCGTAGGCGATCATCACGCCGCGTTCGTTCCGCAAATCCTGGAAAATCGTGAAATTCGCGCCAGGCGGCCGGATGAATCCCGCCTCGTCACTGATACCGATGTGGTGAACCATCACGTTCCACGCGCCGACCAGTGGCAGCGGATTTCCATACCAATCCCAAAGCATCGTCCCCGGTCCGCTGTAGTCCCAAAAGCTGTGGCCGTGATCGCCATAGGCCAAGTGAAACATCACCGTTTTTTCCTGCCCGGCCACTGTCATTTCAGCGGTGCAATCCATGATCGCGTTGGTGCTCTGCGAAGATGTGAGACTCGTGCAGGCGATCGGCTCGTCCACCGCGGTATTGGTAAATGCCCAGCCTTCGTTAAACCAGATTTCCACCTGCTTGCCTCCCGCCTCATCCATATTCTGACGCATCCGCTTGATGCCCGTCGCGTCGGTGAGCCAGCCCTCGTGGTAGTCATGCCAGGACATGACATCAATGTATTTCAGGCCGCCGAGCTTGAAGAAATGCGAGTTCTCGCGGCTGGGAATGCCATAAACATTGTCCACCATGATCTTCGCCTTCGGATCGGTAGCGCGGATCAACTTAGCTGTCCGCAGCGTGAACTTCGCATACTCCGGCATCTGCTTTTCCCATGATCCGAGGTCCGGCTCGTTCTCGATTTCATAAATCAGCGAGCGACCTCGATACTTGTTTACCGCGCCCTTCACGAATTTGTCCCAAACCGTTTCAATCGTGAAATCGTCCCATCGCGGATCGTTCGCCGGCCAGCGCATATCCTTCGGCAGCGAGTTGCCTTTCTCCATGATCCACGCCGGTGGAGGGAAAAGCACGATATGCGCGGATTGGCCGAAGCCTTCCTGCATTTTGTAGATGTCATCCATCCAGTTCCATTCCCAAGTGGAGGAATCTTTCAAATTCGCCGGTTCTGTCGGGAGGTGATCATTGCCGTTTGCGTGCGGCTGCCAGCGCAGCCAGCCGAAACCGATGCGTTGCATTTTCGCCAGCGTGTTCTGCCCCTTGCCGTTGGATCCTGCAAACGATCCGCCGAAGCGCTCGCGAAAATCGGGCTTTGTCGCCATTTTTGGATACGGCATCGAAGTCAGCGGGAAATCGGAACGATCAATTTCGTTCTCGCCATCCAGAATGGTTAGCCGGGCGAGAACCATGCCGTTGCGAGTCAGCGGAATCGCCGTCGGCAAGCTCACCGTTTTCCCCGCGCCGAGCGAAATCTTCGCATCCATCGGCGAAGCCACCGCCGTTTCCCCCTCATAGTCCACAAGTTGCCAGCGCACCGTCACATCCCGCGCCGTTTTTCCCGGATTGGAAACGTGAGCCACCATTTTCGCCGTAGCGCCTTTATCGAAAGCATTGCCCGCCGCACCGTCCCAGCCGGGTAGATTCACACACTCCGCCAACACCTCAATCTCCCGCCGCAGGATATATTCCGCCGTCCCCTCTTTGCCCTGCGTCACCGTCACGCCATCGATGAAAATCGTTTTCCCCTTCGTGCCGCCGATCTGCACGAGGTAGTGCGGGTTCGGCCAAAAACCCTCCGGCGGCACATCGGCCGACCAAGTAAACGAAACCCGCTGCCACTCCGGCGTCAGCTCCGCGCTGAAACCAGCCCCCTTGCTCCACAGTCGTTTGGATTTTTGCCCCGGCTCCCGCGCGCTCGGCGGCATCGAAATATTCACCTTGCCCTCGCCCTTCACGTTCGCGCTCACCGTGAAGAACTCTCCCCGTTTCGCAACGAAGGGCGCACTCATCAAAGCGCCACCGTTCAGCTGAATGGCCGTTTCGCCTGCGGCCGCTCCGTCCTTCACCAGCTTGTAATTTTCCGATGAAACATCATGCCAATAAAGCATGCCACCCTCGAAAGAACCGTTGCGCAGCAGGTTTTCAGGCGCGCCCGGAGCGGCGGCCACCGCGAGGATGGAGACAACGCGATGGTTCGGATCATGATTGGGATTGGGGTGATGGAGCAGGCGGCAGGCAAGCTTTGCACTCCTACGAGGTACTACTTTTGAATGTTTCAGTCTGCGGAAACGATCTATCCCACCGGCGACCGGAAACTTTCGGTCATTTGCGTCCCGCAGGAAGATTCTGCGTGGGGGCGGGTTAGACTCGAGGGTGGTAAAACAGGAATACACGCAGATAGATCTACTCCCATTTCACGCTCCGCCACCGGCGCGCGATGAAGACGTCATCCATCCAGATTCAAGCCGCATCTCGTCACTCTTGGGGGCGTTTCGGACTTCCAGAGTAGGATTCCGGCTCGGCATCGTCAGTGGTCATCGAGTAGGGGAGGCGACGGATTCGTGTGCCAGTGGAGTCGCAGAAATAGAGATGGGACTCGCTGATTTGATCGGAGTTGCCATCGACCCAGAACGCGGAGAAGGGATCCTTGGCATGGAGTGGGCGGCGGACATAATTGTGGTTGAAAACGCTGTCCCGGGTGACTTGTCGTTCCTTTAGCCAGGTTTGCCCCTGATCGCTGCTCAACCAGACCGCGATCTCGCCGCCCGCCCCGAACCGTTGGGGGCCGATCTCAGTGGGGGCAATGACCCGCCAGTTGTTGGCGGAAATGTAGAGACTTCCCATATTATAGTTATGGCTGGCGGGGGCCACCGTGTGAGTATTCCATTTGGACCCCGTCCAGTGGGTGACCTGAAACTGCCTTGGATCGCCGCTGGGACCAGGCTGGGCTCCCTTGGAGGTGACATAAAGCAGAACGGGATTACCGTCAGAGTCGAAGTTCAAATCACAAGTGTATATCAGGCGGTTCTGGGCTTCCAGATCAAGAACTCGTGCTGGATTGTTGACTTGTGAGAGTGGCAATGTCAGGGAATCACCTGCGGCGGTGGTCCATGATTTCCCCAAGTCGGTCGTCTGTGCGTAATAGAGATTGGTCCGGCGGTTCACATCGCTATCCGGATGATAGTTGAAAAACGTCCCGATCTTTTTGTCGATAGCTTGTCTGATAGTGCCCGCCAAATCCAGCGAGCTTATGGTCCGGGCTCCATGTCCTGTCGTCGGGGGTGGTCTTCCAGTAAAGTTCGCGGCCTGCGGTGTATTTCGTAAAGAGCAGCATGGATTCCCCATCATCATCGGCCCAGATCTGCGGATAGGTGAATTCAGACCGCTCGACTTCCAGGAAGCTGTCGATATCGTATGGGTTTGCGCTGCGGAAAACTACTCCGGGCCGTTTCTTCGCGCGTCCGCTCACGAAAATCCAGAGGTGACCGCTGCGATCGATGTTTAGACTCGGGTTGTCATGCGGATCATCGACGGGTGACTTATCCATGACAACCACCGGGCGCGGGACACGGCCTGTCTTGTGATCGTAGTAGGAAACCATGCAAAGCAACGACCGGACGTCTTTAGCGGAAGTGCCGCCGTAAACGAAAAACGTTTTGTCCACCTTTGCGGAATAGACGGCCATCGGCGAATGGTTGGCGGTGTAGGTGCCGAGCCCGCCGGAGTATTTGTCTCCGTATTCCGATGGTTGGCCAAGGGCGAACCAAATCCCCCGGTATCCATCCACCCGTGCTGCTGGCGGAGTGGCAGGTACGGTGATGGCGCTGCCGATCCAGAGTGAAATTGAAGCGAGGTATGGTTTCCTGAACATGGGAGGGAGAAGTGTTGTTATGACATTAAAGCAAAGGACGGTGCATTTATTGTTCTAAACTGTGGCTTGCTAGATTCATCCCACCCGCCGCAGCTTGGTCACGCGGCCAACCTCTACCCACTCGACGACGAAAATATTCCCCGAGTGGTCGAAAATGGCACCGTGCGGCGCGACGAATTTTCCCGGCGTGAAGGCGCTGCGGTCTTTGTCGCGGACGCCTTCATAGCTGCCGCCGTCGCCAAGGTGCGTGATCAGTTTGTTCTCGCCATTGAAAATGGTGACGCGTGATTTCAAATCCGGGATCAGCAAATCGGTCCCGCAGGTGTGGAAATGGCAGGGTGCGCGCAATTCTTCGGTCACGAATTTCACGTGCTCGCCCTGAAGTGTGAAATACTGGAGTCGCGAGTTGCCGCGGTCCGCGACGACTAACAACGGCTCGCTCCCACGCGTCTCCACCATCAGGCCGTGCGGGCATTTCGTATGGCCCGGCTTGGTGCCGCTGCCGCCGAAGCTGTTGAGATAGGTACCGTCCGACTTGTAAATGTGGATGTAGTTCCGGCCGTAGCCATCCGAAACGAAGACCGTTCCATCCGGCGCGGTCGCGACGTTGGTGGGCACGTATTCATCGGGCTTTTTGTAGCCGCCGGTTTCCTCCGGGCATCCGCGCTCCCAGACGACTTGCCCATCGAGCGTGGTCTTGACCAGCATGTGGCGCACGGTGTCGCAGAGATAGAAAAACTCGTCGCCGCCCTCTTTCACCAGGTGCATGCCGTGCGCGCCGCCTTTGAATTCCGCGCCCCATGATCTAATGAATTTCCCATCCGCATCGAATACCACCACGGCATCGGCGCTGTTGCTTGTGGCGTGGACGGTGTGCTTGATGTAGATGCGACCCTGTGAATCCTCGGCGACGCCATGGGTGTTTCCGTAGGCAATGCTGGCGGGAAGAGTTCCCCAATCGTGGATGCATTCGTAAGTGTGCTCGCCTTCTCCAAGCACCGGTGTTTTCAATCCGGATTTATCCTGCGCGAGAATGTTAGGCGCTCCGGTCAGCAGTGCGGCCGAAAAGGTGGCGCTGGTTTTCAGGAAACTGCGGCGGGGGATGTGGGTCTCTTCGTTCATGGTGGGTTGATTGAAATGGCGGTCAGGCGAGAATTCCTTTCACCACCTGGCCGCCGACGTCGGTGAGCCGGAAATCGCGGCCTTGCGAGCGGTAGGTGAGCCGTTCGTGGTCCATGCCGCAGAGATGCAGCAGAGTGGCCTGGAAGTCGTGGACGTGCACGGGATTCTCTGCGGCATGGAAAGCGAATTCATCGCTGCTGCCATAAATGCAGCCCTTTTTCACGCCGCCGCCAGCGAGCCAGACGGTGAACGCGCGCGGATGGTGATCGCGGCCGTGGGCCTTTGGGTTCGCGATGTCGCCCTGGACGAAAGGCGTGCGTCCGAACTCGCCGCCCCAGATGACGAGCGTATTATCTAACAAACCGCGCAATTTAAGATCCTTCACGAGCGCGGCACTGGCCTGATCGGTGTCCTTGCATTGGATTGGAAGCTGCGTTGGCAGATTTCCATGCTGGTCCCATCCGGCGTGCAGGAGTTGCACATAACGCACCCCGCGCTCCGCCAGACGACGAGCCATCAGGCAGTTGTAGGCATAACTGCCTTTCCGTTTCACGTCCGGTCCGTACATGTCGAGAATGCACTGCGGCTCGCTGCTCAGGTCCGTTAGCTCAGGCACGCTTGCCTGTATCTTGAACGCCATTTCATACTGCGCGACACGGGTCGCGATCTCGGGATCCTCCACCCGCTCGCTGGCGAAGTGGTTCATCTCCGCCAGACCGTCCAACATCTTGCGCCGCAGCCCCTGGTCCATGCCGTTTGGATTGCTCAGATAGAGAACCGGATCGCCAGCACCGCGGAAGGGGACGCCTTGGTACTTGCCGGGGAGGAATCCGGCACCCCAGTAGAAGTCATAGAAAAACTGGCCGCAGCTCGCCTCTTGGTCGCGAGAGGTCATGACGACGAATCCCGGCAGGTTCTCCGACGCCGAGCCAAGGCCGTAGGTGAGCCAGGCTCCGATGCTCGGGCGGCCCGGCAGATTGTGGCCGCAAAGCATGTGCGAAACGGCGGGCGCATGGTTGATCTGCTCGCCATGCATGGAGCGGATGAACGTGAGGTCATCGACGATGCTGGCGGTGTGCGGTAGCAGGTCGCTCACCCACATTCCAGATTGTCCGCGCTGGCTGCCGCCCCATGCAGCGGGCAGGCAGGGCTTGCCTTTCTGATTGGCGGTCATCGTGGTGAGCCTCAGATTTCCCAAGATGCTCGCGGGAATGTCGTTGCCGTGTTGCTCACGCAGGGCGGGTTTGTCGTCGAAAAGATCGACATGCGACGGCCCGCCGGTCTGCATCATGTAGATGACGCGTTTCGCTTTGGGCGCGAAATGCGGCAGCCCGGGAAGGTCCAACGGCGCGGGCTGCTGCGAGCCTAACAAGGATTGCAGTGCGGGAATGCCGAGCGTGAGCGCGGTGGTGCCGAGGAAACGTCGGCGGCTCAAGAGGTTGGCGTGTTCGACGAGCGGGTTCATTGAGTCAGGGTTTCATCAAGATTGAGGACGAGTAGGCAGACGGTGGTCCAAGCGGCGTGCTCGCGAGCGTCGAGCGCGGGATCGCACGGAGCTTCGCCGGTGGCGACGAGTTTGTCGGCTTCCGCGGCGTTGGCGGCGTAGTGCTCGCGCGCTTGCGTGAGGGTTTTCATCAGCGAGGTGATTTCCCGTGGCTCGGGTTCCCGGGCGGTGGCGGTTAGGACGAGGCGGCGGAGTTTCGCCGTGTCGTCCGTTAGCGGCGTGAGCTGCTGTGCCCAGACGCGGGCCGCCTCGACGTAGGTGGTGTCGTTAAGGGTGGTCAGCGCCTGCAGCGGGGTGTTCGTGCGGTTGGGCTTGAGGGCGCAGACCTGCCGTGAGGGGGCGTCGAAGAAATTCGCCGGACCCGCGCTGCGACGCCAGAACGTGTAGAGGCTGCGGCGGTGGAGGTCCTCGCCCGTGCCTTGGAAATAGCGGTTTTTTCCAAAGCTGATGTCCTCCCAGATCCCCGGTGGCTGATAGGGCATGACAGGGAAGCCGCCTTGCTTTTCCACCAACAGCCCGGATAGGGCGAGCGCCTGGTCGCGGATGAAACGTGAGTCGAGCCGGAACCGCGGGCCGCGGGCGAGCAGGGCGTTTTCCGGGTCCTTCGCCAGTAGCTCGGGAGTGAGGACCGCCGCCTGCTGATAGGTGCGGCTGGTGACGATGAGTTTCACCAGGTGCTTGACGTTCCATCCGCTCTCGCGGAATTCGACGGCGAGCCAGTCGAGCAGTTCAGGATGGGAAGGCAGTGCGCCCTGCAAACCAAAATCGTCCGCCGTTTTTACCAACCCTTGGCCGAAAAACATCTGCCAGATGCGATTCAGCACGACGCGTGGCATCAGCGGCTGCTCCGGCGCGACAAGCCATTTTGCCAAGGCCAGCCGGTCCGCCTTCGCGCCGGCGGGCAGGGGAGGGAGGAACGATGGCGTGGCGGGCGGCACGACGGCACCGGGCGTTTCGTAATTTCCTCGCTCAAGAATGTGCGTCTCGCGCGGCTTGTCGTCGCGCATCACCATGACGAGCGGGATGGTCTGCTGGACGCGGTCCTCGGCGATTTTTGCGCGGTCCACGGCGTGTTTCAGTTCCGCGAACTCCTCGTTGCCGGGCATTCTGAAATAGGCCTCCAACACCTTTTGGGTGTTTTTATCCTCGTATCGTTCAAGATCGGCGGAGGATGGAAATCGCGCGGCGTTCAAACTCCTCGGCCGGGCCGGTGATGCGTTGCTCGATCAGCGCGGGCGTCGCCAGCAATTCTTTTACCCATGACACGAACTGCGGATAGAAATCCGGCTTTCTGGCGAGCAGCGCGGCAGCGGCTTCTTCCTTGATTTTGGTAGCCGCGTTTAACCGCCCCTGCCGCTCTTCGTCAGGAAGCGCGATGAAGGGAGCTTCCACCGCGTAGAGCTTGTCGTAGTCGTCGCTGTATTCCTTTTTGCCGAAGCGCTTATCCGGGTTTCCCGTTTCACCGACCTGGTTGAAGAGCGCATGCATCGAGTAATAATCGCTTTGCTTGAGCGGATCGAACTTGTGGTCGTGGCACTGGCAGCACTGCATCGTAAGGCCGAGCCAAACGCCGCTGGTGGTTTCGACGCGGTCGAAAACATTCTTCGTGCGGTTCTCCTCCGGGATCGTGCCGCCCTCGGCGTTGATCATGTGGTTGCGGTTGAAAGCAGTGGCGATGAGCTGGTCCACCGTCGGCTTCTCCAATAGATCGCCGGCGAGTTGCTCAATGGTGAACTGATCGAAGGGCATGTTCGAGTTGAACGCCTTGACCACCCAGTCGCGCCAGGGCCAGTTCATCCGATAGGCGTCGCCCTGATAGCCGTTCGTGTCGGCGTAGCGGGCGGCGTCCATCCAATCAACGGCCATGCGCTCGCCGTAGCGCGGTGACGCGAGGAGGCGGTCAACGGCCTTTTCAAAGTCCTCCGGTTTGAATGCTTCGAGCTCCTGCAGCGATGGCGGCAGTCCGGTTAGGTCGAGGCTTACCCGGCGCAGCAGCGCGCCTTTTTCCGCCGGTGGTGAGAAGGTGAGGGCGTTGTCCGTGAGCGTTTTTCCCACAAAAAAATCGATGGCGTTGACTCCCGCCGGAACCTCGGGCCGGACAGGCGCGACGAACGCCCAGTGCGGTTCGTATTTCGCGCCTTCTTCGATCCAAAGGCGCAGGGTTTCCTTTTCCGCATCGGTGATCGTCTTGTTGGATTTCGGCGGCGGCATTTGCACGTCGGGGTCCGTGCTGAGGATGCGCGTGATGAGATCGCTATCGGACGGCCTGCCAGGCACCACCGCGCGCACGCCCTTAATATCGGCAAGCGCGCCTTCACGGGTGTCGAAACGGCGGTCGGCCTTGCGGTGGTTGGGATCTGTGCCGTGGCAGAAGAAACAGTTGTTGGAAAGGATCGGCCGCACCTCACGGTTGAACGAAACGGGCGGAGTTGCGGCACTGAGGGGCAGCGCCGCCGCCGCAAGGACCAGCCATCCCAATGTTGGAATGCGGATGAACACCGTTCTTCTGCGGCTCACTAAAACCCGCCAAGAACCGGCCGAGCTTCGCGATTCCGAAAGTAATTGGTATCCAGCCGGGGGGGGGAGTTGGCAGCCGGGGGGGGGATGGCGCAGGGCGAAGGCGAACTTGCCCCGAATATCAGCTTCCGCATGTGACATGGCTTCGGGCGTTGTTGGAATGGGAGTTTTGGAATGGGATGCCGAACCTTGCATACACGGGTAGGTATGCTCTGAGCGCACGGGATTCAGCTAGGGACTGGGAATCGATTGCTCACCATGAGTTTTATGAGTTTTGCTGAGACGCGCGAACGCCCAAATGAGGATTGAAGGACGGCAAAAGGGCGATTAGTGATCACTTGCCTGCCCTGTGCAGCTATTTTTCCTTCGGGACGGCTCTTGCCAAATCTTCGAATATCTGTTTCACCTCGATGCTCTCACCCGTCTGAACGAGCAACACGAGGCAGCGCTTGTCTCCCTGCACCGGCCAGTAGGTAGAAAAGAATTTCTGCCAGGCTTGATCCTCCTTGCTGGCCATCACGATCGCAGCTCCTTGGCCGGCGGGTTGATCGATCTGGAGTGGTTGATGCGCCCCAGGTGGGATCGCCACCGGCTTGGCCGTGCCGACCTGAATTGCAATGCTCTTGGCCGTGGTGTTGATGACATACCAGTCGTTGTATTTGCCGGAGGAATTGGTGTCCTTAATGGGCATGAACTTCACTTTCCCCTCATAGATCCAGCTTAACAGTAAGATTCCAGGCCCCTCCGGGAGTTTAAGCAACGTAGGTGCCGGATCTGCGGGTTTACCTTTGTCATTCAGTGCTCCCTGATAAATCGCAAACGGACTGCTGCGGAGTAACTGATAGGGTTCAGACGGTTGGATCGGCGAGAACTCCAGCAGGACTGGTTTGGTGCTATCCATCCCCCAGAGCTGCGGAAATTCTGCGGGGGCGATGGCCAGAGTGCGGATAGAAATTTTCTCGACCTGGGCGGGCAGAGCTTGGGAAAGCCCAAGAGCGAGGCAAAGTGATACGGTGAAGCGCATGGTGATAGGCATATTGAGTTCAGACTTCTTCGGGGTGAAGCCAGCGAAAAGAGACAATGCCGAAACGTCGCCCAAACGGGCTGGTCGGTTTGGCCAGTTCTTGCAATGCAGATCCTCCGCCGGTCGCCGGGACCATGGGATCGGGCACCCGCTGGACCACAGCCTCACACCAGGATCGAGCGGTGACGTTGTTGTTTGAATCTCGCGCTTCGCCGTAGCCACGGATGGTGAAGGTGTCCGAGCGGACGGTCATGCAGGGAGCGAGCGCCTGAAGCACATCACCCTGGAGAAGCTGTCCGGGGAACCCGGCGCCCTGGGTGCTGGTAGCAGGGATGTTGCTGAACCTGCTGATGCCGGCTTTTCCTTCGTAGGTGGCATTGATATTTTTGTTCACGGTGGCATCCAATGCCGCTTGGAGCGGACCCGACTTCGCAAGTTCCGAAGTGTCCAACTTACGATTGATAAACTCACCGAGCGTCAGCGCTGGTCCCCTGAGGTTGATCTGCGCCACGATTTCTTGGGCGAGGCTGCGAACTTCAGATTGTTCGAGTTCGCGGAATCCCGTCCAGTAGCTGGAGTCGATGGACGATGTGGGCATGCCATCACCCAGATGGGATGCGGCGCGCGGGAAGCGGACCCGAGTAGGTGAGTGGAAGCCTGCAACCGCGCCGTTAGCGTCAACTTTTACTACAGGCAGCTTGTGGGTTCCCGAAAGAAAGGCCTCCCAAGCATCCACCGAAGTGGAGTTCACGTTGAAGGCTCCATCAACCAGGAGATGCCCGGCGTTGTGGAAAAAGCTGCCGGTCGTTGCGTTGCCTGCGACTTTGAGATTGGCGTCCGTAAAGTCAGAGCCTGGCGGGCGGTAAGGAATGTAGCGTGGATTGGGAAGTTGCAGCGTGCCTGCCATCAGTCCTGCGTAGGTTGCGGAACTAGGGGGGAGGTCTCCACCGCCAAAATCGTCGCTCACCTGTGGAATGGTCGTAAAGACGTAAGAATCGAACATCACTTCGTTGACCAGATAGGAAGCATCATAAAGGTTAAAATTACCTGAAATGGCCCAGGGAAGCCCGCGTGCGCTGCTGTAGGTGTCAGAGATTGCTGCCTTCCACGAATCGAGGGGAATTCGAGGGTTCGCATAGGAGTTTCCAACGATATAAGTTGGTTCATAGCTAAAACGGCCGGCGTTGGCATGTTGGAGCTGACCGATAGAAACGAGATCTTTGCGTGGAACGTCGAACAAGATGACCCGGTCGTTCGAGTTTGAGTAACTGCGTGAGTTACCCCAGTAGGAAAACCCTCGTTTGAGAGGATCATTGGGCTCAATTTCCATCTGTGGAATAGTCTGGCCAACAATCTCGCCGTTGCCTTCCGAAGAGTATGCCGCAAGCAGCGGAAGCCCAAGCGGAGAGTCCCATCGTGGGTTGTTCCAGACGGCACGGATGTTCGCATCGACCAAGGGGCGAATTGCATCCGCCTGTGATTCCCGCGTCGTTCTTAGTCGATAGCCCAGAGTAAGTTTAGTGTTTCCTGAGTTAATTTCCGCACTGGATACGGTTTTTGAAATTATTTTGCCGGGTCGGCTACCGGGTATCGTTGAAGTAAACTCGGGAATAGAATCCCAAGAAAAGGGGGCAAAGAAGACTTGGGCTACCTCCCGGTTGGTATTCGGCATGCTTCCAAATTCCTCATCAATCCCATGCATCAGGGTGGGCCGCGTCATCGCAAATTCGACCTTTAGGGTCACCGCTCCGCTTGCCGGCAGGGAGGTGCCGGGATACTTTTTGTAAACGCGTTGGTTCACGATGGCGCCAACACTTTGAGAATACAGCGAACCATCGATTTCATCCCCAGATTTCACGTCGGATGCGAAGCCCATAATGTGGCTGCGGCCCGCCTCTAGGGTCACAGGACCCTTGACATGAGTCTGCAGCTTATCATTTAGCCCCCTTACGCGACTAATAGCTGCTACTCCGCTCACTGTAAAAAGCACCTGCGGGTAGTTATGCACCCGGGGGCCGGAACCAGCTCCGCCAGATTTCCCGTTTAAAACAAGATTGACGTTGTAGGGATTGTAGTGGGACGAGAAGAGTTGGACGTTCGTGCTCAATCCTGCGGCAGAAGTGCCCTCGGCGGGAACTTGTGAGACCCACGCGGTTTCCTGGAAGCTGGCCAAGACGGGAGAGATCGGATTGAAACTATAGCCCGCCGGATTCCCCACATTGGTAGGCGAAACATCGAACGCACCGTATGGTTGGGTTGGAAGAGTGGAGGGAGCATTCGACGCCATGGCATGGGGGCCAAGTTTCCCCATCCTGAACCCATCGGTGGCTACTGGTGTGCGGTCGACCATTCCCTCTTTTTGGATCATACTTGGCGCTAGGCTGGGTGTTACGGATCCTGTAATGAAATTCTTTTTCAGGTTGTAGTAGTCCCTAAAGATTCCCCAGTGAATATAGCCGCTGGCCAGTTCAGCCGGTCGCTTTACAGGATCGACGACGATGTACTTTGAAGGGTCGTTGGCCGGAAAAACGTTGCTGAATACCGCCGGGTTTTCGAAGGCGATGGTGAGGTCTTTTTTCAGGCCACCGCGCTTCACGTCCGAAAGCACGCCTTGCGAGGAAGTGGTGAAGCTGAAAAACTTCGCCTTGGTGACAGCGTCCGAAAGCCGGGCTAGAGGAAGATTGTGGGTGGAAACAAGCTTGAGCAGGTCGGCGGGTTGAGTGGTTAAGCCGCTCATTTGATCAAGGATTGCTAGCGAATAGGTGCCCGGGATGACGCCTCCGCCGAACGGGCCGCCCGAGGGGCCGGCAGTGCTGTCGTTGCGCACCGCTGCCCGCGAGGCGACTAATTGGGCCTTCATCCCGTTGTCATCGACAAAATAGGCATAGGCTCCGGTGGTTTTGTTGCTGCTGTTGCGGATCGCGACCCGGCCGGCCTGAATTGGGTTGCCACCCGTGGCCACGGCGAGATCAAGACTGCCTTTCCCGATGATCGTCACCGGATCCAGCGGATTGCCAAGCTGAGAAGCCGGAGTATTTCCCGACAACCCTGACACCAGCCAGACGACGGGGGAAGCACCCGTCGGGGTGGGCAACTTCTTGGTTCGGTCGCTATCTGAGACTCCGACCCACCATGCCTGCGGCGTACTGGGCGAGACGGCAGCGGCCACACGGGAATCCTTGGCGAAGCTTTCCGCCCGAGCGGTGATACGGGTATCCGGTCCCAGATTACTTTGCAACTCACCCAGAGCGATGATCAATGCGAGGCGCGCATTGGCCCTGGCGACATTAGCGGCTGACTCTTGGCTCGAACTGCGAAGGGCAATGCTTGAGAGGCTCAAAAGTCCGACGGCGATGACCGTCAGCAGAATCATTAAACTGAGAGTGACGATCAGGGCGAAACCTTTTAAGCCGGAATGCCCGATAAATGTTTTGGAATTTTTCATGGTTGCGAAAGACTGGGTCCGGCGTGATGCGGATCACAATAAAATGGGCTGGGCCGAAAATACAATAAAGATATCAAATGTAAATACATTAATGGGCCGTAAGCACGCGGTCGGTTTGGCAAGTGCCTACTGGCCGATAATCATGGCTGGATCCCAATTTGTGTCCACCCCCCCAATCGGGTGTGTCCAGCACGCCCAATGCTCCGAACTGAATGACACTGGCGGACCAGCGAGAAAAGTGCTCAGCGCTCCCTTTGCGCCGGAGTTCAGCCTCGTTAAATCGGCAGTTCGACACGGATCACCGGGTTGTCTTTCTTCAGTGTTTCCCGGACCGTGACAGTTTTTCCGTGATGGCTGGCGGTAATTTCATACTCACCAAGAAAGCCCCGAGTTGCGGCCATTCCGGCGGCGTCTGAGACAAGTAGTTCATCGGTCCGCCATTGTTTGCAGACCAGATCCATATAGGCGATGCCGTTAAGCTTCGGGGACCAATCCCTGCGGAACATCGCGGTGTGTGGCTTCCAGTGGCTACCTTCCCAGAAGCCCCACATGACGAAACCGTTCACTGCGGGGTGCGAAAATAGAACAGTGATTAGATCGCGGGTGAAATCTGCGGCAAGTTGTTCGTCGGCCACGTCCACGTCAAATTCCGTGACTTGTAGGGGCACACCGAAGACCGCGAATTTGTCGAGAATTTCCAACAGCTTAACCGGAGGAGTCAGCAAGGAACCCAAGTGTCCTTGGAAACCGATGCCACCCAGCGGCGCACCGTGATCGAGCAAATATCGGATTGTCCTCTGATAGTGAGAATGGTGGGCGGAATCCGCCCCTAGGAGCCTGTCGGACTTGGAAAGCACAAGATGCAGACGATGCGAACACCGACGAAAGGCTATGTTGTGGTGGTCAGCCACCAAGTTAACAGATAGATTGCGCCGAACCCATTGCTTTCAGGAATT
>Ga0209512_1003117_pt1 | contig 16236 bp, 20 predicted proteins | sample frozenSSSSmetaG_FD_184142 | JGI IMG/M metagenome (GOLD analysis project Ga0209512, IMG submission 184142) | Glacier valley bacterial and archeal communities from Borup Fiord, Nunavut, Canada, to study Microbial Dark Matter (Phase II) -... | ecosystem: Environmental > Aquatic > Freshwater > Ice >... | reverse complement strand
CAAAATCAAAAACCGCTGGATTGGGGTTTGGCTACACAAATCTCACTACCAGATAAGGAATCTGATATTGCATATATGCCCGTTCACGAGCTTGCTCTATTGATCAAATCAAAAAAAATATCCAGTGAGCGATTGACAAAAATCTATCTGGACCGCATAAAAACCTACTCTGATACATTGCAATGCCTGATTACGCTATTAGAAGATTCGGCTTTGGAGAAAGCAAAAGCGATGGATGCTGAATTGGCTGCAGGAAAATATCGTGGCCCACTTCATGGCATTCCGTATGGTATCAAAGATCTTTTGGCAGTAAAAGGCACAAAAACTACCTGGGGCGCTATGCCATACAAAGACCAGCAAATTGATATGACTGCCACAGTAGTAAATAAATTGAATGAGGCTGGAGGCGTATTAGTAGGCAAATTTACCCTTGGAGCTTTGGCTATGGGAGATGTTTGGTATGGTGGAGTGACTAAGAACCCGTGGAATCTAGCTCAGGGGTCTAGCGGATCTTCTGCTGGATCAGCATCAGCTGTAAGTGCAGCGTTGGTTCCTTTTGCACTGGGCACCGAAACTTTGGGATCAATTGTATCTCCTTCTACTAGAAACGGTGTGACTGGCCTTAGACCAACTTACGGAAGAGTAAGCAAGAATGGCGCAATGGCCTTAAGTTGGTCAATGGATAAAATCGGTCCAATTTCCAGGTCTGCGCTGGATAATGGTATTATTCTATCTGTGATCAATGGGGCGGACGACATGGACGCCAGTTCGATACAGGCAGCCTTTAATTACTCTGCGAAAAATGACCTGAAGAAACTGAAAATAGGGTATTTCAAATCATATTTTGAAGGGGATAATCCAAGCATGAAAAACAATACTGATGTATTGGATTTGCTTAGAGAACAAGGTTATGAGCTTCATCCCGTAGAGTTAACAACCTCGGTAAACCCTAGAGCAATACAAATCATGCTTTCCGTGGAAGGTGCGGCTGCGTTTGATGAGTTGACTAGATTAGGATGGGATGATCAGCTCGTTGCCCAACATAAAAATGCATGGCCAAATACCTTTCGTGCGGCAAGGTTTATCCCTGCTGTGGAATACGTACAGGCAGCTCGGCAAAGAACTATCCTGATTCAGGAAATGCACGAAATAATGAAAGGTTATGATGTAATAGTTACTCCTAGTTTTGGTGGTGCCCAGCTACAGATCACCAATCTAACTGGCCACCCTGCACTTTGCCTCCCTAATGGATTCAATGAGCAAGGTGCACCGACTTCTATCACATTATTAGCTAACCTTTTCGAAGAAGAAAAACTGGTTATGCTCGGAAATCTAATCCAGAAAAATACAGATTGGCAAGCCAAACGCCCGCCGATGTTTGATAAATAAGTAAATAAGACTACTGGTCGGAAGACCGGTGACCGAAGCGGCATCAGTGCTAGTATTAACCAAAACCTATAATGCGTTGGTCTCTTTACTGTCAGAAAAGCGGATATGAATAGTAATTAATTAAAAAAAGGCAAGAATTGAAGATTTCCTCCAATTCTTGCCTTAATATTTCAAGCTTAGCACTTACTTTTTTGCTACTATCTTTCCTTGGATTTTCATATTATTTGCATCCATAAACCAGATTTTTTGAGTCGTCTCAATAGAATAATGGTCTATTAATTTGGTAGCATTGTTCATATATATATCCGCCAAAGTAGTAGAAGAGTAGAACAAGTTGTCATCTGCTATTTTGATCGCAACGCTACTTACTTCATCTTCAAAATAAGTGACTTTGATGTATTTCACCTTTCCTTTAGTCTTAGGGAAAAGCTCATGAGTCAGCGAATCATTGGAAGACTTAGTCTCATAGGATTGAAGCAAGGAAGTTTTATTGATATCCGCTTCTTTGAATATGCCAAATTCCTCCTCCCAGTTTTTTATAGAATAGACCACAGTAGCCTGTTTTTCATCTCCTTGAATCTGAGAGGTTTTAGCCACCTCAACATTATCTATCTCTTGGATTTTCTCCTCAATAAATCCTTCTAGATCAAAGTATGGTTGTTTTTCAAGTGCATTTGTTGATTCATTCACACAAGAAAAAAGCCCCAAACTACCTAGAAAGAGTATTCCGAAAGAAAGACCTTTGATCTGATTCATTAAGTCAATAAAATATTACCAGTCATATCCTCAGGCTTCTCAATTCCCATTAGTTTAAGAATAGTAGGTGCCAAGTCTCCTAATTTCCCGTCCTTAATAGTAAGGACATCATTTCTGTCTACCATTATACACGGCACCAGGTTAGTAGTATGAGCTGTATTTGGAGTGCCGTCGGCGTTGATCATCATGTCACTATTGCCATGATCGGCGATGACGATGATCGTATAGTCATTTGCCAAAGCTGTTGTGATCACGCTATCAGCGCAAGCATCTACTGCTTCACATGCTTTCACGGCAGCGTCAAAATCACCTGTGTGACCGACCATATCCGCATTTGCAAAGTTTAGGCAAATGAAATCAGCACTCTTCTTTTTCAATTCTCCATTGATTTTAGACGCGATTTCAAAAGCGCTCATCTCAGGCTTCAGATCGTAAGTAGCCACTTTTGGCGAAGGACAAAGCAATCTGCTTTCACCGATAAATTCCTTTTCTCTTCCTCCGGAAAAGAAGAAAGTAACGTGTGGATACTTTTCGGTTTCAGCTATTCTGATCTGCTTTTTGTTCGCTCTTTCCAGTACTTCTCCCAGGGTATTATTCAGATTATCTTTTTCGAAAAGAACTTCTACTCCTTTGAATGTCGCATCATAATTTGTGAATGTGACGTACTCTACATTCAGCTTTTTCATATTGAAATCCTCGTAATCACGCTGCGTAAGCGCCTGAGAGATTTCTCTGCCACGGTCAGTTCGGAAGTTGAAGCAGATCAAAAGATCACCTTCTTCTATTGTTGCCAAAGGCTTATTATCTGCTCCAACATGGATGATTGGGCGGATAAATTCATCTGTGACACCATTTTCATAAGATTTACGCATGGCTGCGATGATGTCTTTGGATTTTTCACCCTCACCTTTTACCATAGCATCGTAAGCCAACTTTACTCGCTCCCATCGATTATCTCGATCCATTGCATAGTAACGACCTACCACTGAAGCTACTCGACCAGTAGAGTGAGCCAAATGTGCCTGAAGATCTTCCAAATAGCCTATTCCGCCTTTTGGATCTGTATCTCTTCCATCTGTGAAAGCATGAATAAATACATCTTCCATACCATGGAATTTTGCTGCATCACAAAGACCTTTAAGATGTGTGATATGAGCATGTACTCCACCATCTGAAAGTAAACCCATGAAGTGAACTTTCTTTTTGGATGCTTTGGCTTTCGCAAAAGCAGCAGCCAAAACGGGATGCGTGTTAAGCTCTCCATTTGCGACGGCAAGGTTGATTTTAACCAAATCCTGATAAACTACACGACCAGCACCGATGTTCATGTGCCCTACCTCGGAGTTACCCATTTGACCTTCTGGCAAGCCAACTGCTAGACCGGAAGCCTCCAGTTTAGCATGTGGATATTTGGTGTAAAGGCTATCTACAAAGGGAGTTTTAGCTTTGTCGATCGCAGAAACAGAAGGGTTGGTGGCTATTCCCCAGCCATCCAAAATCATTAAAAGTACTTTCTTATCCATACCGCAAATATATTATAATTCGAGCAAAGTAGCCCCGAAATCCTGATTAGACAAAACTTCAATGGCCTGCACTTGGTAAACTTAAAAATGCAGAACATGATTCCTTTTTTGGCTTAGTATTTGCCTAGCATGGACAATGACCTCAGTATTAAGTTTAATCGTTTCAATTTTCTTGTTTGTACAATCTCCAGTAATGGAAATTGACACTATAAAATCCATCGATACGATTATTTCTGCCATTGACAACGGTTCAAGCAGCGACTTGGCCAAATATTTCGATTCTAGCATTTCCTTAAATGTTAACGGATTGCAGGGAGATTATTCTAAAAACCAGGCAGAACTTGTGATAAAAGATTTTTTTAAGAAAAACCCATCTATGGGATTCAGCCTTGTTTTTCGAAGTGAAAACAACCCAAGCTTGAGTTCTTATATCGGTGATTATCAGACGAATCAAGGCCTATTTAAAGTATTTATTAAAGTCTCACAGCAAGCTTCAGACTTTAAAATCTACAGCCTTGAATTTGTTAAAGGCTAACGCATTTTTTAAACACGGGCACAGATTCAGATAGCCTATAGACATTGCATAGGGTGCTGTTTTTTCTCCTTGATCATTGAATTTGAACCTTAGGGTTTGAGACTTTTACAAAGTTCCTATAGAACACAATCTTTCGGATGTTAAAGAAATTTGCTCTTTTAAGCCTTTGCGGGAGCTTCAAATCCCTATTTTTGGGCATGAAACCATCCTATCTCACCGAAGAAGCCATTTCCACTTTTATTGCTGCTGCTTTTGCCGAAGACATCGGACCGGGTGATTATTCTTCCCTTTCCTCGATTCCAGAAGGAAAAACTGGCCAAGCAAAATTACTGATCAAAGATGATGGAATCATTGCGGGTATGGAATTGGCTGAGCAGATTTTTAAGACTTTTGATTCAAATCTCCAGGTAGAATTGTTGATTAAAGACGGTGATGAAGTGAAGTACGGAGATATAGGTATCATAGTAAAAGGGGCATCCGCTTCTATACTTTCCTCAGAGCGCCTAGTTCTTAATTGTATGCAGCGAATGAGCGGAATCGCGACCCTAACTCACAGATTAACAGAGAAAATCCTCCACACCAAAGCCCGCTTGATGGACACGAGAAAGACTACACCAAATTTCCGATTGATGGAAAAATGGGCTGTGCTGATCGGAGGAGGGGTAAATCACAGATTTGCTCTTTATGATATGGTGATGCTGAAAGACAACCACGTGGATTTTGCCGGAGGCATTCGTCAGGCTATCGAAGGGTCAAATGCTTATCTCAAGGCAAATAACCTTGATCTGAAAATCGAGATCGAAACTCGAAATCTGGATGAAGTCAAACAGGTGCTGGCAGTTGGTGGAGTTGATCAAATCATGCTGGATAACATGGATTATGCAACTATGCGTGAAGCGGTAGCTATGATCGGAAATCAATATAAAACGGAAGCTTCCGGCGGAATAACAGAAGACACACTAGTTGATGTAGCCGAATGTGGAGTAGATTATATATCCATGGGCGCTTTGACTCACTCCGTCAAAAGCTTGGACATAAGCCTGAAAGCGTTCTAAATAATCCCAGAGGAACTAGTTGGCTCGATTTCTGACTTCTTTAACCTAACTATCGCCCAACTATGAGAAACCTAACTTTTGTACTAATCGCCGTTCTAGCTTTTGCATTTGCATCGTGTAGTTCAAAGAATTACCCAGATGCAGACTGGGCCAATCGTCAATGGACGCTGGTGGAAATCATGAAAATACCAGTACAGACTTCAGGTTCTGAGGATGATGCACATCTGGTTTTTGATTCCAGAGGCAAAACTTTCAGTGGATCGGGTGGCTGTAATCGGATTTTCGGTCCCTATGAAATAGGCGACAAGCAAACATTTAAATTTGGAGAAGTAGGCGCTACCCGCATGGCTTGCCAGGATTTACCTTTCGAAAACAAATTCCTAGAGACTCTTAAATCAGTCCGTTATTATCAATTAAGCGCTGGGGAATTACTCCTTAAAAATGGAGCTAAAGATGTAATTCTAAAGTTTCAATAGAATTATATCCAGTTCTTCCTTCGGAAAAAAAACAGCATACCGATCACTGCAGTTGCCATTCCCCCCATCACGAAAAAATATCCATTTTTCCAGTGAAGTTCAGGCATGTTATCAAAGTTCATCCCATAGACTCCTGCCACAAAACTCAGCGGAATGAAGATCGTAGAGATGATCGTCAGCACCTTCATGATGTTATTCATGCGATTGGAAAGACTGTTCATGTAGAGATCCAGAACGCCTGAAGACATATCTCTGAAAACTTCCATCGTCTCTATGACTTGAATGGTATTTTCATAAAGATCCCGGATAAAAGGTCTGGTCTCGGCACTGATTTTATCATCAGCATATTTGTCGAACGAACCGATTACTTCACGAAGCGGATAGACGGTTCTTCTTAGATCCATCATCTCTCTTCTTTGAATGTATAGGGCATTAAGAGTTTCAGTGCCTGGAGAGGTCATGGCCTGTGATTCCAGATTCTCGATTCTTTCCCCCACATTTTCCATGACAATAAAGTAATTGTCAATTACTGCATCGAGTAGTGCATAAAGTAAGTAATCTGCCTTTCGTTGGCGTATGGTGCGCTTCGGGTCTGTTAGGCGACTACGTACAAACTCAAATACATCGCCTTTCTTCTCTTGAAAAGTCAGAAGAATCCCGTCTTTTAAAATAAAGCTGATTTGCTCATCGTCAATGGGAGATTCAGGTGTGGGGCACTGGATCATCTTCATAGCTGCAAAAAGATAGTCCTCAAATGCTTCCATTTTGGGACGCTGATCTACATTCAGAATATCCTCAAGGGTAAGTTTATGAATGCCAAAAAGCAAGCCTATTTTTTCAAGTATTTCTACATCATGCAAGCCTATGATATCTATCCAAAGCACATTTTTCTTGAGCTTCAAATGCTCTCCGAGCTGATCGAGCAGGACAGATTCCTCATAGAAATCAACTTCATCATAGGTGATAATGTTGATTAATACTTTCTCCAGCTTTTTCTCGCCAGTATAAATCAAAGCACCTGGGGCCAAGCCGATTTTATGAGTTTTTTTACTCTTCTTTTTTTTGGGCTTGAAAAGCTTCTGTACAGATTTTAGATTGGGCGTTTGAGGGCTCATAAGAATCTCGGGTGACGTTATTTAGAGGTAAGAAAGTCGACATTTCTTTTCAGTCCAGCAAGTTTAGTGCGCTTTACCGCTGATTTTTTAAAAACCTTGCGGAAAGTTTCCTCGGTGATTTCCTGCCAATCCCTATTCGTAAATTCTGCCAGTTCAGGATGAGGTTGGAATTTAGGCTCTTGATGTGGTTTTGAAAATCTATTCCAAGGGCAAACATCTTGGCAGATATCACAGCCAAAGGCCCAATTCTCCATTTGGCTTTTGAATTCGATAGGGATGGCGTCTTTCAGTTCAATCGTCAGGTAAGAAATGCATCGGGAACCGTCGATGACTCCGTTATCCACAATTGCATCTGTAGGACATGCATCGATGCAGGCAGTGCAGGTACCACAGTAGTCTTTTGCTAAAGGAGTATCCGGAATGACTTCCAGATCGATGATCAATTCGGCAAGAAAGAAGAAACTACCAATCTCCCGATTCAGCAAAAGACTATTTTTACCGAGCCAGCCCAATCCTGCTTTTTGCGCCCATTGCCGCTCCATCACTGGGGCAGAATCCACAAACCCACGTCCATCGATTTCTCCGATTTCGTCCCGGAGGATTTCCAGAAATTCATTGAGTTTGTCCCGAATGACAAAGTGATAATCCTCCCCGTAGGCGTATTTAGCAAGCTTGATGGAGTTTGAGGTTTCAGGAAGTTTCTGTTCTGGGTAGTAATTGTAGATCAAAGAAACCACGGTTTTAGCACCTTCCACAAGTTTAGTAGGGTCCAGTCGTTTGTCAAAGTGATTGGCCAAATAGCCCATTTCACCATTGTAATTCCGATTGAGCCATTCTTCCAATTTCGGCGCTTCCTCTTCGAGAAATCCCGCTTTCGCTACCCCACAAAAGTCAAACCCCAGCCGCTTGGCGGTGGATTTGATGATGGAGGCATTTTTCTCGGCGGGAGTCATGGAGTAAAGATAGGGGAGTTTAATTTTAGTAGTAGTCAAACAACATTACCGAACTTTTTTCCAGTAAAGACACGTATATTTATTTGAACACGTGCTCCCAGATTTATGAAAACAAAACTCACGCTCACTGTAGACAAAAAAATTGTAGAAAAGGCAAAGCTAAAGGCAGCCAGTAAGGGTATTTCCCTTTCGAAAATGTTTGAAGAAATATTTGAAATGGAGAATCCTCAGATTGAACAGACAGACTCCCAACTTGCAGCCAGTCGCTTATTAAAGAGACTGGAGGAGATGAAGCCTACAAAAGCCCCAAATGTTTCTGACAAATCAGCGCTGAAAAATTACCTAAGAGAAAAATATGGTTAAGATTTTTTTAGACACCAACGTAGTTTTGGATATTATAGGAAAGAGAGAGCCCTTTTATAATGACGCAAAATTATTTTTGAATTTACATTCAAAAGGATTAGCTCAATTACAAATAGCAGAAAGCAGCTTGGGAAATTTGTATTATTTAGCCTTTAATGTTTACAAACTACCATACTCAGAGTTTACAATGGGTGAATTTATTAGGGTTTGTGAAGTGGTTTCTGGAGGAAAGAATGTCATTTTCAAATCCATCAATTCCGATTTTAAGGATAAAGAGGATGCTCTTCAGTATTTTACTGCTTTGGAAAACAATGCTGATTTCTTGATTACACGCGACAAGAAAGACTTCAAATCAGCACAAAAAATTCCCATTCTGTCACCAAAAGAATTTTTTGAATCCTGACAATCCATACTCGGATTATCTTTTTTGCCTTTTTGCTCCGTATATTAAACTACCATACCCATCTTCTTGTTATGTCCCTGATTGGAATGAAAAGAGGGTTTAATTATGGGATAGAAGCATTTTGCCATCTACTTTATTACTCAAAGGCATAAATCAAAAGTCTTGTATCTTGCTTCTAGCATCTAAAATCTTAATAAATGAAAGGATTTCGATTCACTCAGTTCGTACCCACTCAGGATCCTGAGAAGAATACGTTCGAGAATCTGCTGAATATATTTTTGCAACTCATCACCATGACTGGCGGGGATGTGGCTGAAGCGCTGAGCTGGCTTACCAACTTGGACAGTCGCTACAACATGACCAATCCCAATTATGGAATTGGAGACTTTATCGAGGACTTGAAAAGCAAAGGCTATCTCACCGAGGAAAATCAAAAAGGTGAATTTAAGATCACTGGCAAAGCTGAACAGACCATTCGAAAGTCAGCTTTGGAGGAGATTTTCGGCAAACTTAAGCGTGGAAAATCAGGTCAACATAAAACCACTCATTCCGGTCAAGGGGAAGAACGGGGCACAGATCGAAGAGCATATGAATTTGGGGACAATCTAGATCAGATTGCTTTGACAGATTCACTTAGAAACGCTCAGGCAAATCACGGTTTTTCAGGAGAATATCTGCTGACAGAAGGTGATTTGGAAGTAGCGGAAAATGAATTTCGATCTCAGACCTCCACAGTGCTGATGATTGATATTTCCCACTCCATGATTTTGTACGGGGAGGATAGGATTACTCCTGCGAAGAAGGTGGCCATGGCTTTGGCAGAACTCATCAAAACCCGCTATCCTAAAGACACTCTAGATATCATCGTCTTCGGAAATGATGCCTGGCAAATAGAAATCAAAGATTTGCCTTATCTGCAAGTTGGTCCATATCACACGAATACAGTTGCTGGATTGGAATTGGCGATGGATTTACTGAGAAGGAGAAAAAATCCAAACAAACAGATTTTCATGATCACCGATGGCAAGCCAACTTGCCTGAAAGTGGGAATCAAGTATTACAAAAATGCTTTTGGGATAGACAGCAAAATCCTCAGCGAAACGCTGAAACTCGCTGCGCAATGTCGAAAACTGAAAATACCAGTGACTACTTTCATGATTGCTTCGGACCCTTATCTGAAGGAGTTTGTGAAGGAGTTTACCAAAGTGAATAATGGGAATGCCTATTACAGCAGTCTGAAAGGACTTGGCGACCTGATTTTTGAAGATTATAAACGCAATAGAACGAAACGCTTGTAAGTAATATGGACTACCAAAAACTGACACCAAAAGAACTCATTCAGATAAAAACCCTTGGCCAACTCAAAGCTGCGGGCTACGAATCCAAATCCATAAAAGAAGAACTTCGCGACAATTTAATCTTAAAGATCAAGCGAAAGGAAAATGTCTTTGAAGGGATTTGGGGATACGAGGACACGGTGATTCCTGACATTGAGCGGGCGATACTTTCTAGACACAACATCAATCTGCTTGGATTGAGAGGACAGGCTAAGACAAGAATTGCAAGAATGATGACGCATCTTTTGGATGAATATGTTCCTGTGGTTTTTGGCGCGGAGCTGAATGATGATCCTTTACAGCCTTTGACTTCTTTTGCCAAGGATATGATCGAGGAAAAAGGCGATCAAACTCCAATCGGATGGTGGCATAGAGATGATCGCTACACAGAGAAACTAGCAACTCCTGACGTATCCGTAGCCGATTTGATCGGGGATGTAGATCCTATCAAGGCCGCCACAATGAAATTGAGTTACAATGACGAGCGAGTGATTCATTACGGTTTGGTGCCAAGATCGCATCGATCCATTTTCGTAATCAATGAATTGCCGGATTTGCAGGCCAGAATTCAGGTCGCCTTATTCAATATTTTGCAGGAAGGTGATATTCAGATCCGTGGTTTCAAATTGAGATTGCCCCTGGATATTCAGTTCGTCTTTACTGCAAATCCAGAAGATTACACAAATCGCGGAAGCATTGTCACTCCGCTGAAAGATAGAATTGAAAGCCAGATCATCACGCATTATCCAAAATCTATTGAGATCGGGAGAAGAATTACTGCACAAGAAGCTAACCTTAAAGGTAAGCCTGTAGACAACATCTATGTGCCCGAGTTGATGAAGGACTTGATCGAGCAGATAGCTATCGAGGCAAGAAGTTCTGAGTTTGTGGACGAGAAAAGTGGAGTTTCGGCGAGATTAACGATTTCAGCTTACGAAAACCTGATATCCGCAGCCGAGCGCAGAATGTATATGAATGGAGAAAGCAATACCATTATTCGAATTGCTGATCTGATCGGAGTGATCCCGGCAATCACTGGAAAAGTGGAGCTGGTCTATGAAGGCGAGCAAGAAGGAGCCGGTTTGGTTGCGTATAATTTGATCGGAAAAGCCATTCGCTCACAATTCGTAAACTATTTCCCATCGCCTGAGCAGAAAAAGAAAGAAAAGCAGGGAAATCCTTATGTGTTGCCTTTGGCTTGGTTTGGTGAAGGAAATGAATTGGATATCCTAGCTTCTCAGGGAGACAAGGATTACAAATCTGCACTTCATTCCGTACCTGGTTTGGAAGAAGTAGTGACTCAATTGGTGAAAGATATGCCGGAAAAAGAGAAGGAATTCTTTATGGAATTTGCACTTCATGGTTTGGCTGAATTCTCTCAGCTAAGCAAAAAAGTACTGGATACTGGCTTACAGTTTAAGGACTTATTTAGCTCCATGTTTGATATGGGGCCGGGTGATCCGGATGATTTTGAAGAAGATGATTTATAAAAAGAGAGCCGAAAGGCTCTTTTTTGTTTAGGGGTATTTACTTCAAGTAACATTAAAAACATTCCTGACAAGTAGTCTTATTGGACTACTTTCATTATTTTTGTCCAATGGCTAAATTTCGGAGGGTCAGCTTTTTCAAAGAGTATTTCTGGGAATTTTATGAAAAGCAGAATACTAAGGTTCAAGGGAAAATCCTTTGGACTCTTAAAATCATTGAAGAAGTAGATAGAATTCCCGAGCTGTATTTCAAACATCTGACGAACTCTTCGGGCTTTTATGAAATCCGTGTCCAGGTCGGAAGTAACATATTCAGAATCTTCTGGTTCTTCGACAAAGGTAATCTCGTTGTTGTAGGAAATGGATTTCAGAAGAAAAGTCAGAAAACTCCAAAAAGCGAAATAGAAAGAGCCGAACAAATAACACAAGAATATTATGACAGCAAATAAAAATTTGAAAAGCCTCGATCAATTTATTGATGAGAATGTAGGCGTAAAAGGTACTGAGAAACGTAAAACATTTGAATCCGAATATGATGCATTTAAGCTTGGGGTGCTGATACAGCAAGCAAGAGAAGAGAAAGGACTGACTCAAGAGCAATTGGCTGAATTGGCCGGAACGAATAAGTCATATATTTCCAAGCTTGAAAGAAACCTAAAAGACATTCGATTCTCTACTCTCCAAAGAATTATTAATGAAGGCCTAGGAGGACATCTAGATATTTCGATTACGTTGAAGTAGGAAATAGTGTAACCTTACTTTTACTTAAATGGCCTCACTGATGAAAAAAATACTTATGCCATGGATTCCAAACTTATAAAATCTGAAAAGGAGTATCAATCTGCACTAGAAAGGCTTGATCAACTTTTTAATGCTAAAATCGGAACAGAAGAAAGTGATGAAGCTGACGTACTAGCCTTACTAATTGATGAATATGAAAAAAATAATTTTCCAATTGAAACGCCAGATCCGATAGAAGCCATTAAAATAAGAATGGAAGAAATGGATTTGAAACAAAAAGACTTAATCGGAATAATTGGAGGAAAAAGTCGAGTTTCAGAAGTCCTGAATCGGAAGAAAAAACTGACCGTAGAAATGGTTAGGAACCTTGCTCTCCATCTAAACCTCTCTGCTCAAATTCTTATAAATGATTATACTTTAGTGGAGTAATCTTCACCTTAATCTTCAATAAGTTGGCCTCGGGCTCTCAGAATAACAATAATGTTTGAATACTTTCGGAGTATCAGCTTTTCATTATCAGTTGAACATTTACGAGAGGGTAGTTTATTTACTAACATATCCTCAACATTTGATAAATCATACATTAAAACCCATAAAAATAGTTTCAGCAAAATCATTACTTTAGTGAAAGTAGATCTTATTAAACCTGAGATCGATAAATATGAACTGAAATTTTTTATGTATTACTAAAAATGAATATGGCAATAGTATTACCATTAGCAGCAAATGGAATTTTAATATCGAGTGCGGTTCTTGTGGCATTTAAAGATGGATATCCAATCTTCGTATCTACTTTACATCAGATCGGGAACAAATCCAATTTTCAAATTGTAATCCCTCCACATAACGGGCAAGTCACTGCAACTCAAGTCTATCCGATTGTTGGAGACATTCCAGCTTTAGATGTTGATTTAATAAAATCTGATCCAATTTATGACCTTTCTTTTTTTAAAGGAAGAACAACTGAATTACAGGCTCCTATACCAAACATTCTCGCCAATTTTAATGATGTTAATGTCGGAGAAGAAATGTTAATTCTTGGCTATCCTTATTCAACATTAGGTTCTACATTAGAGACTACTGAAATATCCCATATTTCTGCTAAAGGAAGACGATTATTTATGAATCGCATTAGTATAGATGAATTAATTATATCTCATCAAACATTGCAGGGAAGCTCAGGATCAGCCGTCATTAGGAGGTCTGATGGTATATTATGCGGAATAATTAGGGGCTCATTGACTCCGCCAAATGTTATATCAATTGGAGACATACCGATTGCTAGCGACTCATCAGTAACATATTGCACTTTTAGTTCCGTAATTACTCAACATTTAAACCACTTATAATGGAAGAAATCTTCAATGGGTTAGCTGATTCGGATTTTATCGCTGAATTTGACCCTAGCTATCAAAATTTGATACATCAATTAATAGAGCAAGGGGCTAGTTATGAACAAATTGGGATTGAAATGTCCGCAATGCCAAGTTTAGGAATGACTACAAAAGGTAGTGGAACTTGGGACAAGGATATATTTAAAAAAATTCTCGCTGAAGTAGCAGTTATTATATGTGGAGATGGAAATGATCCACTATCGCAAAAACTGAAATCCGAAACCAATATTACTTCCACCGTTATTACAACGATTACTAGTGGTTATGTTGGAAGCACACTTGGATTTGCTGCTGCCTTATGTACTCCTTTTGTTCTATTGGCATTTGCAGTAATTCTAAAAGCTGGCAAAAATGTTTTTTGCCAATCTTTTAATAATTAGTTTGTTGTGTAAAAATAAGCTTTCAATTAGCGCTCACCCCCCAATCGCAATCATACTTCTATTATCAGAATGTAGCGCGGGATCGGATAATTTTTCCATGCTATCCATGCCAGCTCGAACGGCTTTTTTGTTGAGAATGGATTCCAAAAGACCGCCCTGGTCTGTGTCTTCACAGACCGGAATATGTCTCCATAATGTCCTGTGAGGACACAGGCCATGGACAGAACCTGCGTTAATAAAACCTTTACCCCCCAATCGCAATCATACTTCTATTATCAGAATGCAGCGCGGGATCAGATAATTTTTCCATGCTATCCATGCCAGCTCGAACAGCTTTTTTGTTGAGAATGGATTCTAAAATCAGGTTTTCCACATTTTCACCAGCACGCATCGCGGCTAGCAAATCGGTTTCCTGATTGGAAAAAAGACAATTCTTAATGCGACCGTTTGCCGTCAATCGAATACGGTTACAGCTTCCGCAGAAAGGATTGGTCACCGAAGAGATGATTCCGAAATCTCCTTTGTATCCAGCAATCTTGAATTTACGAGCAGTAAAATTATCCTCATTCGGAAGTGATGCTATTCGCTCCGCTCCAAAATGAGCTCCCAATTGATCCAAGACTTCCTTCTCTGAAACCATCTTGGATCTGTCCCAGCTATTTCCGTCGAAAGGCATAAATTCTATAAAGCGAACCGAAACCTTGTAGTCCTTGGTCATATTTACCAAATCGACCAGCTCATCGTCGTTGATTCCTTTGATCAGTACCGTGTTAATTTTCAGGTCAAAGTCCTTGTCATGAAGGAGCTCGAAATTATCCAGCGTTTTTTGGAACCCTGTCCTTCTGGTAAGTTCTTGAAAGCGCTCCTCTTTCAAGGTATCCAGACTAAAATTAATCTTTTTGATTCCTAGTTTTTGGAAGTTATCCACATGCCTATCCATCAGCAAACCGTTGGTTGTAATCGAAAGATCCACAGGCATTTTCGAAAGTCCTTCGAGAATTACTCCTATGTCTTTTCGAAGCAGAGGTTCCCCGCCTGTGAGACGGATTTTATTCACACCCAAGCCCACAAAAATCCGAGCAAACTCCAGCACTTCCTCCGCACTCATCAAGTGAGCTTTGGGACTTAAAGGAATTCCTTCTGCAGGCATGCAATAGCTGCAGCGCAGATTGCACTTCTCTATCAGGGAAATCCGCAGGTAATTGTGGACTCTCCCAAACTTATCTCTCAGCTCCTGAATATTACCCAATTGGGTCATGATTCGCTCCTTTTAAAATTTTAAATACATGCAATACATGCGGAAAAACCGCATCCATTGATTCCTTTGCTCCATTGGTCGATCCTGGCAAAGCCAAAATAATGCTATCACCAATCGTCCCCGCCACAGACCTAGAGAGCATCGCAAAAGGCATAATCTTCTGTCCGTAACTTCTGATCGCTTCCTCGATACCTGGAATTCTTCGCTCCAATATTGGTTCCAAAGCCTCTGGCGTCACATCTCTTTTGGATAGCCCAGTTCCACCCGTGAAAATAACCAATTGATTCTTTTCTGAATGCTCAAATGCCTTGCTTCTGATTTGCTCTATCTCATCAGGAATCACTTCAAAGGAAATTACTTCCACTCCATGTGATTTCAACTTATCCACAATCACTTTTCCAGCCCGGTCTTCTTTTATTCCCTTGGAAATAGAGTCCGAACAGACGATCACAGCGGCTTGAATCAGCTTTGGGTTTTTGTCTTTGAAACTGGATTTTCCGCCTGTCTTCTCTACCAGCCCAATCTCGCGGATAACAATTCCCTTATCGATCGGCTTCAGCATATCGTACATGGTCAAGGCAATCACAGATGCTCCATGCATCGCTTCCACTTCTACGCCAGTTTTATACACGGTCTTCACCGTGATATAAATCCTAATTTCCAGCCCGTTGATCTCATATTCCACCGCCGTGTATTCCACAGGAAGTGGATGACAGTCGGGAATGGTAATGTGGGTATTTTTCACTGCGAAAAGCCCGGCAACCTTCGCCATTTCGAAGACATTCCCCTTTGGCACTCGGTTTTCCACCACAGCCGCGATGGTCTCAGCAGAACTGACATGTACAATCGCCTGAGCTTTTGCCGTGCGAAGGGTAGTGACTTTATGTGTGATATCAACCATTTCTATTTTTTATCTAACTAGTGTCATTCTGAATGAAGACCCTTCGACTTCGCTACCAATGACGGATTATGTATTTCACAGCAAATCGTGTCAGTCCGAGCGGAGTCGAGGACAATAATTTTACTTGTTTTAAAGTAGGCTTCGATTTCGAGACTCTCGTCTCTCAAGTG
>Ga0209512_1003116_pt1 | contig 16237 bp, 16 predicted proteins | sample frozenSSSSmetaG_FD_184142 | JGI IMG/M metagenome (GOLD analysis project Ga0209512, IMG submission 184142) | Glacier valley bacterial and archeal communities from Borup Fiord, Nunavut, Canada, to study Microbial Dark Matter (Phase II) -... | ecosystem: Environmental > Aquatic > Freshwater > Ice >... | reverse complement strand
CACTTCGTGAGGAGGGCATCTCATACCTGCACTCAGCAACGCCAAGCTCTTTACCTAGCTGGTTTACGCGGCTCCCTAACATCAACTAAGAAGGTCGATCGCGACTTAGAAATGAAATGTGCCCAGACTTTTTAGGCACGATCGAGCCTAAAGGGGATGACGATCGACAAATAAAAAACATAGAATAGCAGAACACACGTTCTACTCAAGGAAGGAGTTCGTCATGCAAACCATCTCCGAAACTGCCCAACTGCTCACCGCTCTTGCCCAGCAAAATCAACTCTTGAGTCAAATTCTCGACCAACTCAAGCAGCCCAAACTCGGACTTGTCGAAACCCCCAGCACTTTGTGGATTTACGCCAACCGCTCTAATAATTGCCCGTGGTACACCATTCGAGACGGAGAAGTGTCACCCGTTCAGCAGTCTGCGCTCACAGGCTATCTCGAAGAACTCAAATTTGAGAAAGTCGAGCGGCGTGGTAAAGAAGTGATCAAACTTCAGGCATTTATCAAGGGCGATCGTCCCTATTGCGTCGAGTCGGGCTATGATTCTCACTTCTCAAAAGGGCTGCTGTCATCGGTCGCGATGTTGACCCCGCAGCAGCTTCGGATGCCGATCACGATCGCGCCTCAACCCGGCAGTGACGAAAGCGTCCTGTTTTGTCGGATGTTTGTCGGATCAGAATTGGTGAGAAGCAGCTACGACGAGCAAACCGACTGGAGAGCGATTAGTCAATCTGCGTTAGGCAACGTCAAGGCAGCAAAAAGCTGATCAGCTTCTCTCAATCAGGATTCGGAGCCAGAGATTCTCTAGCCTGGTATCATGCCTGTGCGGAGAATAGAGTTTTAGCATGACTGATTTTGCTCAAGTAATTCGGAGTTTGCGAGGGCTAGTGGTCTCGTGTCAGGCTCCGGTAGACTCACCATTGCACGAGCCAGCCGTGATCGCAGCAATGGCACAAGCCGCCGTCAATCAAGGAGCCGCCGGAGTCAGAATCGATACGCCAACCCATGTAGCCGCCGCCCGATCGCGCCTCGATAAGCCAATCATTGGGCTATGGAAGCAGCAGATTCCAGGGTTTGACGTTTATATTACGCCGCAGTTTCACCACGCGGTGAAGATTGCCCAAGCAGGTGCAGATATCATCGCGATCGATGCCACGTTTCGCGATCGTCCTAATGGTTCAACGGTTGCTGAATTGATTGCACAAATTCACACCGATTTAAACAAGCCTGTGATGGCAGATGTCGATTCGTTGGAGGCAGCGATCGCGGCAGTTGAAGCAGGAGCCGATTGTGTCGGAACAACGCTCTACGGCTATACGGCTGATACTCAACACCTTTCGCCACCAGGGTTTGACCTGCTGACTCAAATGGTGACAACCCTAACCGTTCCGGTGATTTGTGAAGGGGGAATCGCGTCTCCAGACATGGCGCGTCGAGCGATCGAGTTGGGTGCAAGCACCGTCGTCGTCGGCACCGCAATTACGGGCATTGATTTGCAGGTAATCGCTTATCAATCTGCGATCGGTGCTTAAGCTTAACTTTATCCATGCAGATTAAAGTTGGCGTTGCTGAATTAATGTATGAATTTCCAGATTGACCCTCACCCTAGCCCTCTCCCAAAAGGAGAGGGGGCAAGATCTTTAGCTCCCTTTTCCTTGGGGAGAAGGGTTGGCGAGGGCTTTGCCCCACTTCGTGAGGAGGGCAATTTATACTTGCATTCAGCAACGCCTAAAGTCCAGCTAAGTAGGCATCAACGCGCCCAAGCAAAACGCTATCGTTAAAGGATGAATCAGACATCACCGATCAAACGCTCTTTGCGAGGCATTTCTCAGTCTCTCTCGATTTTTCAATATTGCGGACGGGCGATCGCCCTAGTGTGGAGCACCGATCGTCGTCTCACCCTATTTCTGGCACTTTTGACGCTGATTGCAGGGTTATTACCTGCGGTTGTTGCCTATGCGGGGAAACTGATTGTCGATGGCGTGGTCATCGCCTCTCGATCGAAGCTGCCGTCTGACCAATGGACTGCTCTAAATTATTTAGCATTAGAAGCCTTCGTTGTCGCAATCTTGGCAGGCAGCAAACAAGGATTAGCGCTGTGTCAATCGCTGTTGCGGGTGCTGTTGGGGCAAAAAGTCAACGTCCTGATTTTAGAAAAAGCCTTAACGCTCGACCTGACTCACTTCGAGGATTCTGAGTTTTATGACAAGATGACGCGGGCGAGACGAGAAGCGTCGAGCCGTCCGCTTAGTCTCGTGGGGCGCACCTTTGGACTCGTGCAAGACACCCTCACCCTGATCACCTATGGCGGCTTGCTGATTCATTTTTCAGTGTGGGCGGTGATTGTGTTGATGGTGGCGGCGGTTCCGGCGTTTGTGGCGGAGACGCGCTTTGCAGGCGAGGCATTTCGGCTCTTTCGCTGGCGCACGCCTGAAAGTCGAGAACAAAATTATCTAGAGTTTTTGATCGCCAATGAAGCCCCCGCGATGGAGGTCAAGCTTTATCAGTTAGGACAGACGTTGCTCGATCGCTACACCACGATTTTTAATCGGCTCTACGGCGAAGATCGTAACCTCACTATTCGTCGCGGCACTTGGAGCTATTTGCTCAGTCTAGTCAGCACTGCCGCGTTTTATCTCGCCTATATCTGGATCGTAGTCGAAACCATTGTCGGTGCCATTACTCTAGGTGAGTTGACGATGTATCTCGTTGTGTTTCGTCAGGGACAAAATGCGTTTGCGTCAATTCTCAGTTCGATCGGCGGCATGTATGAAGACAGTCTCTATCTCTCTAATCTCTACGAGTTTCTAGAACAGGAGATTCCCCAGCCTAAAGGATATGCCGATCGCGGCACGATTCCGGGTGATGGCTTGCGCTTTGAGGAAGTCTCCTTTCAATATCCCGGCAACGATAACCTCGCTCTAAATCACGTCTCATTTCATCTCAAACCTGGGGAGAAACTGGCGATCGTCGGCGAAAACGGGTCGGGCAAAACGACGCTGATCAAGCTGCTGACTCGACTCTATACGCCTAATTCTGGACGCATTTTACTCGACGGCTTAGACCTGCAACTGTGGAATTTAGAGGTGTTGCAGCAGCGAATTGGAGTGATTTTTCAGAACTTTATGCAGTATCAGTTCAAAGTGGGTGAAAACGTGGGCGTTGGCGACGTGAACTATTTAGACGATCACGATCGCTGGTTTGAGGCGGCTGAAAAAGGCAACGCGCTGCCGTTTATTGAGCAGATGCCTGAAGGGTTTGAAACTCGCTTAGGTCGCTGGTTTAAGAGCGGTCGAGAATTGTCGGGCGGGCAGTGGCAAAAAATCGCTCTTTCTCGCGCCTTTATGCGAACTAAAGCCGACATTCTCGTCTTAGATGAGCCAACTTCTGCAATGGATGCCGAATCAGAAGTGCAAATCTTCGATCGCTTCCGTGAGATGACCTCTAATCAGATGGCGATTTTGATTTCTCACCGCTTCTCCACCGTCCGCATGGCAGACCGAATTTTGGTGCTGTCAACAGGCACCGTGTTAGAGCAGGGAAGCCACGAAGATCTCGTCAAAGCTGAAGGACGATATGCCCATTTATTTGCCCTTCAAGCTGCCGGATATCAATAGACTTAAACTAGATCTTTAACGCCGATCGGATGGTCTGTACAATCATCTGCGGCGGCTGTTCGATGCCGACAATCAGCGCCTCTAGAGGTTCTTCTAAAGCATCAAATTGGCTTTCTAATAATTGTGCTGGCATGTAGTGATTGGTTCTCTCTTGCAATCGCTTTTGTATTAGCGAATACGATCCTTTGAAATAAACTAGCTTAATGCGATCGTGATCGATGAGAAGTAATTGACGATAGCTATTTTTTAATGCCGAACACGCTAGAATCACATTCCTATTTTCGTGCAGCCAGCGTTTGAGAGCGGTTTGCAAATTGTGTAGCCAAGGGATTCTATCTGCTTCAGTGAGCGGAATTCCGTGTCGCATTTTTTCAACATTTCTCAGTGAGTGAAAATCATCGGCATCTCTAAACTCCCAGTCTAGAGAGTCTGCCAGCAGTTTCCCTACAGTAGTTTTGCCAGAGCCAGAAACGCCCATCACCAGAATGATCATGTCTAAAAGATTAGAGTCGATTCGTCAGGAAATTGATTGAGTTCCTGACCATTGTAAGATGTTGATACGATCGTAGGAGGCAAATAATTGCCCTCGCTCACCGTGAGAATGCTCAGGCATAGAACAGCGTGATCATGCATTATTTTTCATCATCTCTTACACTAAGTAAGCTGTCGGTGACACAGCAGGCTTCTACTCGTCACGCACTAATTTTCAGTCTGACTTGATCGACTTCTGAGGCATTTTTTGAGCAATATCCAAGATCCCATCATTGATTCCACTATGTCGAAAAACGATGACATCACGATCGGGCAAGAAAGCTTTAACACGATTCCCGCGTCACCCGCTGGGTTTAAGTCCGGATTTGTGGGCATCATTGGTCGCCCCAACGTGGGCAAGTCTACGCTGATGAATGATTTGGTGGGGCAGAAGATCGCCATCACATCACCAGTGGCGCAAACGACGCGCAATCGCCTGAGAGGGATTTTGACGACACCAGAGGCGCAGATTATCTTCGTCGATACGCCTGGAATTCACAAACCCCATCATGAGTTGGGCAACGTTCTGGTCAAAAATGCTCAGATTGCGATTCACTCGGTCGATGTGCTGCTGTTTATGGTCGATTGCTCGGTCGAGTTGGGTGGAGGCGATCGCTACATTGCCGACTTGCTCAAAGACATCAAAACCCCTGTGATTTTGGGACTCAACAAAGCTGACCAGCAGTCTGAAGACGATTTATTTTTAGACAACAGCTATCGCGCGATCGCCACCGAACACAACTGGATGGTTGCTAAATTTTCTGCCCTCACCGAAGACGGGTTAGAGTCTCTGCTGCAAAGTTTAATTCAAAATCTAGATCCAGGTCCTTACTACTACCCGCCCGATCTCGTGACCGACCAGCCCGAACGCTTCATCATGGGCGAGTTGATTCGAGAGCAAATTTTGCTGCTGACTCGTGAAGAAGTGCCCCATTCAGTCGCGATCGGCATTGAGCGAGTCCAGGAAGAAGACACGATTACTCGCGTGTGGGCGACGGTGTTTGTCGAGCGTCCGTCTCAAAAGGGGATCATCATCGGCAAAGGCGGCGCGATGCTGAGAGAAATTGGCACGGCGGCGCGTCAGCAGATGCAGAAACTGATCGATGGCAAGGTTTATCTAGAATTGTTTGTGAAGGTTCAACCCAAGTGGCGACAGTCTCGCACTCGTCTCGCTGAGTTGGGCTATCGAGTCGAAGAGTAGTGTCATTCTCGAACTGGGGTCACTGACTGCACGCCATCGGGATCGATCCCCATCTCTCGTAACCGATCGGCTAGTCGATCGGCACGTTGGCGTTCTTGGTCAGCACGCTGCCGCTCTTGGTCAACACGTTGGCGTTCCTGATCGGCACGCTGGCGCTCTCGATCTCTCGACTGCATCAGCTCTGTAAAGCTCAAAAATCGCTCTCCGTTGGGACGATAGATTTCCAGGGTGTCAGCCGTGACCTCAAACCGGATTTGCAAGCGAGGACTCACCCAGCCAGACATATTCTCGATTATGTCTAAATAGCTGTCCGATCGCAGCCACCCAATCAATTCGTGATCGTCTGGATCATAGACATAATATTCTTCAACCCCGTACTGGTTATAGAATTTGTACTTTCGAGCGGTTTCTGCCAGTCGATTTCCCGGTGACAAAATCTTAAACACGACTTGGGGCGGAATGGTGTCTTCTCGCCATTGTTGATAAGAGCCACGATCGCCCTTGGGTCGCCCAAATGCCACCATCGCATCGGGTGCTTGCCGAATCGTGTTATTGCCTTCGACGGGATACCACAGCAGGTCGCCTGCCACAAAGACGTGAGGATCGTCTGCAAACAGCGACTCTAAGTTTTCTTTAATCGTGACAATCTAACGAAACTGTTGGGTGTTATCAGCCATTGGTTGCCCGTCGCGTTCCGGGTAAAAAACTTCGGCTTTTGTTTGGGACACCATGACGACAAAGGCTCCAGAAAAACCATTGATTTAACTGAGATCTTGCACCTGAGCTAAAACTCTCTCGTTTCTGGCATTCACCCGCCCGTGATTGAAAATCACGGTCTAACGGTGCGAAGTCCACTCAAGGGACTGAGAGAGGGTTTGAGGTTCAGTCCGTTTCAACGGACTTCGCAAGGCTAGCCCGGAATTCCATTCACGGGCGGGACAGAACCGCAGCGAATAGACGGGTGCAAGATCTGAGTTAACCTTAACAGACTATTTGTATTACATTTTTTGCAGCACGTTCCGAATCATATCGGAGGTCACTTGGTCGGTGGTGATCGCAACTCCGATCGCGGTTGGCAACACAAACCGCACCTTTCCCGACTGGACTTTTTTGTCGCGTTGCAGCGCCGTGAGAATGGCTTCGATGTCCATCCCATCAGGTAATCGAGTCGGCAACCCTGCTTTCTCAATTAAGGCAAGTTGACGATCGCAGCTTTCTTGATCCCACAGTCCCATTTCGACTGCGATTTGACCTGCGGCGACCATTCCGATCGCGACTCCTTCACCGTGATTGATGACGCGATAGCCTGTGAGACTTTCGACCGCGTGCCCGATCGTGTGCCCATAGTTGAGAATTTCGCGCAGTCCCGATTCTTTTTCGTCTTTGCTGACGACGTGCGCTTTTGCCTGACACGATCGAGTCAAAATCTCTTGCAGCAATCCATCATCAATGTATCGAAGTTGATCGAGTCGGTTGGCGCGTTCCATCATCTCAAACAGGTCTGCATCCCAAATAACGCCGTATTTAATCACTTCTGCAAGTCCGGCGCGAAACTCTCGCATGGGCAGAGTTTTGAGAACTTGCGGATCGATCAACACGAGTCGCGGCTGATGAAAAGCACCGATCAGGTTTTTGCCTCTGGGATGATTGACTCCGGTTTTGCCTCCGATCGCCGCATCAACCATTGCCAATAGAGTTGTGGGCACCTGAACAACGTTGATGCCTCGGAGCCAAGTTGACGCGGCGAATCCGGTCATGTCGCCAATCACGCCACCGCCCAGCGCCACCATCGTGGACGATCGCTCTAGTCGATTGTCTAACGCCGCATCATAGATTTTTTGCACCGTTGCAGGCGTTTTGTAGCGTTCTCCGGCGGGCAGAATGCAGCTTGCAACCTCAAATCCTGCCTGAGTCAGTGACTCGATCGCCCGTTGCCCATACGCCTTAAAAATCATCGGATTTGACACGACGAGGATCTTGTGCGACTTAAGGGTCAGCGTTTCTCCTGTGATCCAGGAGCCGATGTGATCGAGACTGCCCGGAGCGATGGCGATCGCGTAAGCGTTTTGGGGCAACGGAACCGAAATAACAGATTGCATGATGTGACGCAGTAAAACCTTACTGGCTATCTTATCTGAATTGGTGAAAGCGCTTGCTGCAGAAGCAACTCTTTCTTTCTGGCTCAATAGTTCCGTATAGTTAAGAGAGGGATTTATTTGGAGTATGCCGTTATGTCCGCAGTAATTGCTTATTTAGCCATTATGGGTGGTGCCTTTGGGTTAGCGCTGGCTTTATTTTTTGGCTTTCGGGCAATCAAGTTGATCTAAAGTTTCGATTATTGAGAATGGGGAAGGCTCGATCGCTCACTCACGATCGAGCCTTCATCGCTTGTAATGAATGTTTAATTGGCGTTGCTGAATTCGGGTATGAATTCCTAGATTTGCCCTCACCCTAGCCCTCTCCCAAAAGGAGAGGGAACCAGAGTTTTAGCTCCCTTCTCCCTGGGGAGAAGGGTTGGGGAGGGCTTGCCCCACTTCGTGAGGAGGGCAAATCTATACATCTATTCAGCAGGTCGCTTAACTTTCGCGTGAGAGTCGCATCACAACCAGCGTCATGTCGTCTGCATTGTGCTTATCGACTCCGATAAACTTTTGCACACACTCAAACAGATATTTCAAAATCATCTGCGGATCGTCATAATTACGGCACGCCAACCGAAAAGCTTTGGTTAAGTTCTCTTCGTCAAATCGTCGCCCATATTGGTTTGCCGCATCGGTAAACCCATCGGTGTAATAGATAATGGTGTCACCGGGAGATAGCTGCACCTGAGCGTCTTGATATTCCGTTTCGGCATCCAGTCCGATCAGCATTCCGAGAGTGTCTAACCGCTCGATCGTATCGGTGCTCGCCTGCCACAACAAAGGCGGGTTATGAGCTGCATTGCTGTAAGACAGAATGCGAGTTTTAGGATCGTACTCCGAATAGAACAGCGTCACAAATCGATTAGAGTTTTCCAAATCGGCATACATGACTTGATTGAGATGCTGCAAAATGCGAGCCGGAGAGTGTCCGTTTAGGACTTCTGCGCGTAACATTCCTCGCGTCATCGTCATAATCAGACCTGCGGGAACGCCTTTGCCCATGACATCGCCGATCGTCAGACTCCAACGCCCCGACTCATTGTCGCTGTCTGGCTTCCGAATCTGTCCATAGTCTGCCGGAATAAAGTCATAGTAGTCACCGCCAACTCGATTCGCCGTTTTACACAGCGCGGCTAATTCCACTCCTTCGATTTTGGGGCAGTGTCGAGGCAAGAGCCGCAGCTGAATATCGGCACCGATTTCTAACTCTCGATCGAGCCGTTCTTTTTTGCGAAGCTCGACCGTTAGCTCATCGTTCTCGATCGCTACCGCCGTCTGATCTGCCACTAATCGGACTAGCTTTTGCCGAGTCTCTGTCCAACCATAGTCAGGATCACGACTAAACACGTAGAGCCGACCTCGTTCGATGTTTCTGACCAAAATTGCGGTGCCAAAAATCTGAATGTCTGATCCGAGAAAACGGCTGACTTGATGATCAAGCTTGGCGATCGCTTGAGGGGATTTAGTCAACCCTTCGGCAGGAGGCAGCCCCGCAAAAGAGGCAGTAATTTGCTTGGTTGCGGCTTCTAAGGCTTTACGAATCTCTTGCCCCCAATGGTTATCCTGGCAGTGCAAGCGCTCTAATTTGACTTGTCCATTTGGGCGAAACATGATCAGCGCACCGCCATCAGCATCGGTGACGCGACTCACCATGAGAGGAATCAACTCTAGAAACTGATTGAGGTTGTTAAAACTGCGAAGCGCAAATCCTAGTGAACTCAACAGATCTTGAATTTTGTGCTGCTCACGACTCAGCCGTGCCACTAGCTCCTTGAGGGCAAGCACGGGCGTTACGTCTGAGACACTGTTGCGATCGGGGGGCTGAGAGGGCTGTCTAGGAAGGGGCACAGCAGTCATTAGGGCAAATAAGGGATTTCAACATCCGTGCTAGAGAATACAAGCCAAAAACAGAGAAGTTAGCCATGATTAGCCGTGTTGTGCTTTGCCTCAGTTGTGAACATCAATGTTAGCGAATGAGGTGCAAAGCGGGGCATCTATTTTTAAGGGATCATCTTTTAGGGGATCATCGCTCACGACTTAACCTGCTGCAAAATTACAGACGGATCTCCGTAATTTCAAGCAATTGTAGTCGCAGCGGAGCGAGACTGAACATAAAGATGAAATTTAGCGGATTGTGTCTCTCATTAAAAGCGGGGGCAAGCCTTGTTATGGCTATAGCCAACTGGATTAGGACATGGCTCGCAAAATACCTGCCGCTTGCTCAAGCGGCATAAGCTCTTTGTCCTAACCTAACTGGCGATCACGATCGGTCTTAGAGTGCCCCAATTTTCTGACAGATAGAGAAATCTTGACTCGATCGCACTTCATCAGACCTGCTGCACGAATCTGGACAACCCTCATCCCCAAGGAGAAGGGAGCTAAAACCTCTTGTCCCCTCTCCTTGGGGAGAGGGCTAGGGTGAGGGCGAAGGATTCATGCCAATCTATTAACCACTAATCAGCGCTTCAACAAATTCGTAGCTAGAGAAGGGGCGCAAATCTTCAATGCCTTCTCCTGCCCCAATAAAGCGGATGGGCAACCCCAATTCTTCAACGACTGCTAGGGCAACGCCTCCTTTAGCCGTGCCGTCGAGCTTGGTCAGCACCACCCCACTGAGTTGAGCCGCTTCTGAAAAAACTCGCGCCTGTCTCAGACCGTTTTGTCCCAATGTGGCATCTAAAACGAGCAGAGACTCAACTCTGGCGTTCCCTGCTTTTTTGTCGATGATGCGACGAATTTTGCTGAGTTCATCCATCAGGTTTTTTTTGTTTTGCAGTCGCCCTGCGGTGTCTACGAGCAATAACTCAGTGCCACGCGCTTGAGCGGCAGCGATGCCATCAAACACGACGGCTGCCGGATCGGTGTTTTGCCCTGGGTTAGAGATTACGTCTACGCCACTGCGCTGTCCCCAAACTTTGACTTGTTCGACAGCGGCAGCGCGAAACGTGTCAGCAGCAGCGATCAAACAGCGATAGCCAGACTTTTGAGCGATATGAGAAAGTTTACCGATCGTCGTCGTTTTCCCTGCCCCGTTTACTCCGGTGATTAGCCAGATATTCAGCGTGTCTTTTTCGGGCGCAAACACTGGATTATGAGACTGAAGCGGACGGTCGAGCAGATCGCGCAACAGTTTCTTCAAGTAGGCGATCGCTTGTTCTGGGGGCAGCACTTCTTCGCGCAGTTTTGCTTGCAGCGCCGCAATAATTTTGTCAGTCGCGTCTACCCCTGCATCGGCTTGCAGCAGCAGCGACTCGATTTCAGTCACCGCGTCCTGATTGAGCGGACCTTGACCGACGATCGCTTTGAGTTGATTGATCAGCCCTCGACGCGTTTTGTCTAAGCCCTGTCTCAACCGTTTTAGCCAGGTGATTTCTTCAAGGGTGATGTCTTCAGCGCGACGACCTTGAGCCGCTAAAACCTCGGTTGACCAAAGAAAGCCTTCATCTAGGGTAAACGCTGGAGCCTCTTCGGTCTCGATCGAGAGAGTTGGAATGGCGGCAACGGGAGCTTCTTCGATCGCCGTAGCTCGAAGTCGTTCTAAACGGGCTTCTCGATCTGCCTCAGACTGCGCCCAAAATGGCATCGCTGGTTCGGGCACTTCAGCAAGAGGCGCTACTTCAGAGGAAGGTTCAAGAGATTCAGACGGTGCGATCGCCGTTTCTAAATCTGCTTTAACGGTCTCTAACGTCTCCAAAAATTGGTTGATTGACTCAACAGAAATCCCGTTGGGCATCGGCTCAAAAAGATCTTCGTCGATCGGATCAACCAAAGCGTCAGGGACTTCAGAAACGTCTGTCAAAACGACTGGCTGCTCAGAGACTGCAGCGTTAGGAGGCTCGAGCGTTTCGGATGCTTCTGTCGAGGCTTCTTGCTGCTGACGCTTTTTGATGTTCTCATAAGCCGCTTTTGCAAAGCTCAGATAGTTCTCGTCTACGGCAGGCAAATCTGCCGCAGGCGCTGGTTCAGGCTCAGGTTGAACAGGGTCTTCTGCCTTTGATTCTTCAGCCTTTTGATCGAATTTACGATTGAACCAATTGAACGTCATTGCAAGTACCTAAAGCGTCTCTCAATCAATGTAGTTGAAGTTCTCGACCAATCACGAAGGCTTTGCTTTGGCTTTGAGTTGCTCGGTGACTCGCCGCAAAACGCCGTTGATGAACTTATATCCTTCTTCGTCGCTGTAGCGTTTGGCGAGTTCAACGGCTTCATTGATGGCAAATTCAACGCGCAGACCCAGATACATGATTTCGGTGACAGCAATGCGAAGAATGTCTCGATCGACCCGTGCCAACCGATCAAGCTGCCAGCCAACGAGCGCATTGGTCAAAGCTGCATCGACGGCTTCCCGCTCTTCGTGAAAGCGAGTGATGATTTCTAGGGCATACGATCGCACGTCGGGCTGGTCAGCCAACTGAAGAAATTCAGGAATCTCAAAGGTTCTGCCGACTCGGTTAATGGCGGTTTCGGTTAGGTCGATCGCTTCTCTCACCATGTCTCTGGCGCTGTCCACATCACTGGCGCGAGTTTCACTGCTCAAAAGTCGGCTGTTGCCGCGTTGCAGCTCGGCGACGGCGGTTTCTAGCGTGTCGCGGGCATCGGTTGACAACGTGCGAATCGCCGCCACAACAATGTCTTGAAGCTTTTGAGTGGTCAATCGCTCCTGTTTAGCAGGTAGCTGGCTGATGCTCAAAAGAGCCAATTCACGGGCAATTCGACGGGCTTGCATGGCGGCTTTAATTGACTAGGTTCGGTCTAGTTATCTTAGCAATTTTAGACCGACGATCGCGGAAGAATTTTGGACTTTGACGCTGGAGCCGCGATCAGGATTAAAATCTCCAGGATTCCAAAACCCAAAAACTCTTGTAGAACACATCGCAGTGATGAAGTTGTGCCCCGAAATCTGATCTAGACCATCAGACTCCGAGGACTTCCATCCCTAGTTACACCAACTAACTCAGGAGACGCTCACGATTGTACACCGTCGGCTTTTCAATGGGATCTTGAAAGGCTGGAATCAAGATCCTGCAACCATTTTTCACCCCTACAGAACGTCTGAGAGATCAGCATTTTTGTCCTCTTTGAACTAATCGAGAGGACAAAAAACATGGGAGTTAGGACTGTGATTCCTAGCTCAATTTTGTTCACGGTTGAGTTGCATTGCTCAACCGAACGACGTTATCGAGTTAGCGTGACGTTAGATTTGCAAGAGAGTTATATCTTTATATCGTCTGGTGTTATTCCAAACATTAGCAATGTGATTGAAGACTTTGTTTCACAACTGAGTGAGATTGCGTCAAATCAACTGGCATTGCTCAAATGGGATAGCACGAGTGATTTAACGACTGAGTATCAAATCGTTCGAGTGTTGTCGGGATATCAAGTTGAACGATCGTTAGTAGACCTCCTGCTTGGAGACAGCCCTCCTCACGAAGTGGGGCAAGCCCTCGCCAACCCTTCTCCCTGGGGAGAAGGGAGCCGGAATCTCTTGTTCCCTCTCCCTAGGGAGAGGGCTAGGGTGAGGGCGAAGTATTCGTGCAGGAGTTCTAGTCAAGTTCAACATTGTCCTGGGTAATGGTTCACTGATTCAAGTGGAGGAATTGCACCACAAAATCACCATTCAACTCTAGGAAGTTGGGCGTTAGGGAGTCGTCGATTACCCCTCCGGGAAACTGCAAAGTTCTCAGTCTCTCGGCTGGTGGTTCACAGTCAAGCGGCTCTCTAACCACGCAAATCGTAAAGTTAAGTTGAGCATCTTCCCATCACAGCCGACAATAGAAATAGCGATGTTTTGAATCTGTCATCCTGCTTATGTCTTTTGTTCGTTCACGCTTTTTTTCTCGGTCTGCTTGGTGGCGTAACGTCTCGGTGCTTATCTTGTCGCTGGTGATGACGATCGCAAGTTTGACCCTTGGCAATCCTGCGCTGGCTGGCTTGACCGACGATCGCTACGATGGCGAAATCTTTGCGCTTTATGCAGGCAATGGCTCGCTGGTGCCTCCAAAAATCAAGCTAAAAGACTCGTTTAACTTACACAAACCTGTTCTGCTGGTGTTTTACAACGATGACAGCAGCGATTGTAAAGCGTTTTCAGCGGTGGTGTCTCAGCTTCAGGCTTTTTACGGTCGAGCGGCTGATTTTATGCCCATCCGCGTAGACTCTTTGCCCGTTAAAGAAACGTTTGACCCCACCGAACCGGGCTATTACTACAAAGGCTATGTGCCGCAGACGGTCGTATTTGACCAGTCTGGTAAAGTCGTGTTTGACGGCAAAGGCAACGTTGCCTACGAGAACGTCGATGATGTGTTTCGCACCGTGTTTGACTTGTTGCCTCGATCGCAGTCTACGGCTCTTAAACGTCGCTCTGTCAATGAAGTCAACACCGAACTCGTTCCTCCCACTGCTCAGAAATAATTTATGACTCGAACCATCATTCAAACCAATGCGGCTCCGGCTCCGGTTGGACCTTATAATCAGGCAATCTTAGCGTCGGGTCAGATGATCTTTGTCGCGGGACAGATTGCCCTCGATCCGGCGACGGGGGCGATCGTGGGTGAAGGGGATGTCGCGGCTCAGACCGAGCGATCGCTGACCAGTCTCAAAGCCATTCTCGAAGCGGCTGGCGCAACTCTGCAAGATGTGGTGAAGACCACGGTTTTTTTGGCAGACATGAATGATTTTTCTGCCATGAATGCAGTTTACGCTCAATATTTTGATGAGGCGACGGCTCCCGCTCGTGCCTGTGTGGAAGTCTCGCGATTGCCCAAAGACGTGCGCGTCGAGATTGACTGCATTGCGGTGATTTGAGAATCAGTGAATGCTAGGCTGTGGTTCAAAACTCCCAATCGCTTCGTTGCGGGGAGCTTGTGCCCCTAAATTCCCCAAATTTGGGGGACTTTGAAGTGTGATTCTTTCAGAGTTGCGCTTCGCGCTAATCGTAGCCCAACTGTCACAACTACGGAAAGAATTGGACTACATCACCATTGAGTAATCTTTTCAAATCCGCATTTCCTCGTCGAGCAATCACAACTTGTATGGAAAAGCAGAGCTTGCGGCAAGGATTTCTGCGATCGTTTAGGAGGGCACCAGAAAATAGATCTAACGATAACGGCTTAAATCAGCGGCGGCAGATAACCTCGAACTCAGCACCAACAATTTTCAACTGTCCGCTGCATTTGAATTGTTAGCCTGCGCGGTTGGATCAGGAGCTTGATTGTCTCGCATCACTCTAATTAAAAATCGTAACGCCTCATTGACTGCATCAGCATTGGGAAAAATCGCTGCAACATCAGGTTCTAAACGGACAGTTGCTTCACCAAAACTTCTTCTTGCAGAACCTAACCTTCTCACCCGTAGGCTCTTCAAGTCATACTCTGTACATAAATCATCTTCCATTTCTGAATTATCTCTCTTCATAAACCTCTCGCTCAATTCGTGTTACTTCTCTTGCACTGATGATACGAATCGCATCTCCTCTTTCGGTATAAGAAACGATCAATAATCGCCCTTGATTCGACTCTCCAACAATAAGATACCTCTCCTCGTCGTCAGAGTGGTCTGGATCATAGAAGTCAACATAGAGGGGATCATCAAAAATAGTTTTTGCTTCCTCAAATGAAACTCTATGTTTCGATACATTGCGCGCTGCTTTGCTTTCATTCCATTTAAACCGCATAAAAATTACTGTATCACTGTCTGTTTAGACCGATTTTTAGCCTTATATCGGCTATCTGTAGTCTCGTTTCCGTTTCATTAAGAGCGACTCATCGGTTCTGCTTACGACCTCAAACCCGAAGCGATCGTAGAGCTTTACTGCTGGATTGTTTGCTGAGACGCTCAATGAGATAGATGATTGTCCACAAACCGACGCAAATAAATGTGTGAGTAACTGTCTGCCTAAACTAGAGTATTTAAGCAGAATCTTGTCAGTTCAAAATCCCAAAATCGGTAATTAGGCAGAAAATTATCGGTCTAATATTCCGAATCGAGGTAGTTAGACGGAATGTTTCTGCCTAATGCCTAGCTTAAAGCAAGAGATCCTGCCTCAGCGCGACGAATGCGATCGGGCTAGACCTTCTGTACCCACGAGTAGAAGTTCGATCGCGCCTCTCCTGATCCTTCCGGGGCGAGTTTAATAGTTGTGGAGACAAGAGTTATGAGCAGACATTCTCGATCGAGCTTGTAGCTTCCTTGATAAAACGTGTTGCTTCCTTAGTTGAGCTTATGACTTCCTTAGTTGAGCTTATGGCTTCCTTGATTGAGCTTATGGTTTCCTCTGCATAGCTTACTGCTTCCTTGATCGAGCTTATGGTTTCCTTAGCTGAGCTTATGGCTTCCTTGATTGAGCTTATGGCTTCCTTGATTGAGCTTATGACTTCCTTGATTGAGCTTATGGTTTTCTCAGTTGAACTTGTTGACCTGTCAATATGGATCGATTCAAGTTGAAAGCAATTGACTCATCCTAAAAACAGTTTATAGGCGGTGTTTTGGCTTTCATCCCAATAGCGATAGCCGAGCGTGTCGAGAAAGGCTTGCCAGTCTGCCATCTCGTGAGGTGGAACCTGCATTCCGACCACAATGCGACCATAATCGGCTCCGTGATTGCGATAGTGAAAAAGGCTGATATTCCAATCGGGACTCATGCAGGCGAGAAACTTGATCAGTGCCCCCGGACGCTCAGGAAACTCGAAGCGATAGAGCAATTCATTATGAGCTAGGGGCGATCGTCCGCCGACCATGTGTCT
>Ga0209512_1003115_pt1 | contig 16239 bp, 14 predicted proteins | sample frozenSSSSmetaG_FD_184142 | JGI IMG/M metagenome (GOLD analysis project Ga0209512, IMG submission 184142) | Glacier valley bacterial and archeal communities from Borup Fiord, Nunavut, Canada, to study Microbial Dark Matter (Phase II) -... | ecosystem: Environmental > Aquatic > Freshwater > Ice >... | reverse complement strand
GTCGAGGGGATGGAGCCGATCTGCGCGGGCCTCATCTCCGGATCCGCGCTGATGGGCATCGGCAACGCGATCGTGAACGTGCTGATGAGCTGATGCGGAAGCATCGCCGACCGGCATGGCAGGTCGGCGGCCGTTCAACCGCGAGCGATTTGAGCAAGTGGACACCGAGCCGCGACTCGAGCCGCCGCACCGCTTCGCTGAGACTGGACGCGCGGCTGCCGGTGACCGGCGCGACGCCGAGCAGGGCCGTGAGATCACCGAGGTCCACCGCCATTGTGCGGCCGGCGCCTGAACCGCCATCGAAAGGAAGAGAACCCATGGACACCAAAGCACGGGGCATCTTGCCCCGCGAAGAGAAGGGTCCCATCGCACCCGCCCCGCGCCTCGAAGGTCCCGTGCAGGCCGTGATCGACGCGGTCTCCGCCTGGCCCGGCATCGAGACGACGGTCCACTGGCATCTCGTCGATCGGACGCGCGTCGACGGCGTCGACTTCTACGTCGGGGACGAAGAGCTGGGTCATCTGCATCTGGACGGATCGATCCACCTCGCGACGCGCCCGGCGCTGGGCCGGGCGATGATCGCGGAAGGCGTCGCGCGCTCCTTCCGTTACCAGCAGGGCTGGGTGGAGGAGCAGGTCGGTCGCATCGGGACCGACGCCGCCGTGGCGCTGTTCCGCCGCAACTACGACGATCTCGCCGCGCGCTTCAGCCCGCCGCCGGCACGGTGACGAGCAGGATCGTCTCGCCGGTCGCGGCCAGTTTCTCCACGCCGTCCTGGATCGCGAACAGTTCGCACGCGGTGAAGACCTGCTGCTTGCCGGGCTTGACCACGCGCGCGCGGGCGACGAAGCGCTCGCCGACCGCGGGTCGCAGGCAGCTCACGCTGAAGTGCGACGCGAGGACGCGGCCGACCATCGTCGCCGCGGCGAAGCCGCAGGCCGTATCGATCAGCGCGCCGACCAGCCCCGCGTGAAGGAAGCCCGCGTACTGGCCGGCTTCGACGCGCCAGGGCATGGCGATGTCGACGAGACCGGGCTCGGCACGCAGCACTTCGATACCGCACCAGCGATTGAATTCGGCGCTGGCGTTGATGGCGCGGATGGTGTGCAGGAGGTCGGTCACGGGTTTCAGCTCGCGATGAAGAGCGGCCGAAGTTTCAGGCTGCGGCGGCGCGAAGGGTATCGAATGTCGGACATGTCTTCCTAAGACCAGGCGGCGGAAAGGGTCGCGAGGACGTCATGTCAGTCCGACGAGCCGTTCGCTCAGCACCCACAGCCGGCCGGCCCGGGCCGCGTCGTTGGCCTTCGCCGACAGCGGCTGCGCGAACGCCTGCCGACCCGCCTGCTGGCGGTTGCCCCAGCTCCAGTGGACGCCCGATTGCGCGAAGCCGTCGTCGGCCACGACCTGCGCCACGCGATCACCGGCCAGCGCCTGGCTCACGTAGCCCTTCGTGATGTTCTTCTGGAACCACGGGAAGATGCGCCGGAACGCCGCCGGCGCATGGCGGAACAGGGCCGTGTCGGCCACGCAGCCGGGATACAGCGTGCTGAAGACGATGCCGGTGTCGGCGTGGTGGCGTCGATGCAGCTCGCGGCTGACGATCATGTTGCACAGCTTGCTGTCCTTGTAGGCCTTGCCGGGCTTGAAGGGCTTGCCGTCGATCATCGCCACCGGATCGCGGAAACCGGCCTCCAGACCCTGCAGGTCGCCCAGGTCGGCCGGCGCCGGGATCGGCACCTTGCCGCCGAACTCCTCCGAGTTGGCGGTCACGGTTCCCAGCGTCACGAGCCGCGCCGGCTGCCCGGACTGCGCGCCGCCGCCCGCCTGCAGGTCGGCGAGCAACAGCCGGCTGAGGAGGAAATGGCCGAGATGGTTGGTGGCGACGCTGATCTCGTAGCCTTCGGGCGAGCGTTGCGGCGCCGTCAGCCGCGGCAGGTACACGGCCGCATTGTTGACCAGCGCGTTCAACGGCCGGCCGAGCGCACGGAACGCCGTGACGAAGCGCCGCACGCTGGCCTGCGAGCCCAGGTCGATCGCGAGCAGCGCGTGGCGCTCGGCCGGGATGGCGAGCGCGTGTGCCACGGCTGCGGCCTTGTCCAGGTCGCGGCAGGCCATGACGACGAACCAGCCCCGATCGGCCAGCGAGCGGGCGGCGTGCAGGCCGACGCCGGAGGAGGCGCCGGTGATGATGACGGTCGGCATTCTTGAAGGATCGCTGGAGGGTTGCATTGCCCGATTCTGGCATCACTCGTCGCCAGCCCGCGTGATGCCATCCGGCGAGGGGCGCGATGGCCGTCCCTCGACCCGATCCGGACCGGGGCCTGCTACTGCGGGTGCGCGGCGCGCCAGCGCATCGCCGCCAGGACGCGCCGACTGACGCTCGGATGGTCGTAGAGCAGCCATTCCTCGAGTTCCGGCGGCTCGGCATTGACGGCATCTGCGTCGCGGATCATGAATTCGGCCAGGCCGAAGGGCTCGGACGAGGCATCGAGTCCGAAGCGGTCCGCCTGCGCCTCCTGGACCCGCGAGATCCCGTTCGTCGCCGGCAGGGACAGGAAGCCCCACAGCAGGAACAGGCCCCAGAACGCCGGCAATGCGCCGGGGTCGCGTTCGTCCGCGACCTTCCACCGCGCACCGAAGCGCGCGACCAGACGCTTGGTTCCCCAGCCGACGAAGACGAAGCCGACGCCCACGACCAGGCCCTGGAGCAGGATGCCTGTCCAGATGTGGCCCAGCAGGTAGTGGCCCATCTCGTGCGCCATGACGAACCTGATTTCCGGCGCGGGCGCGTTGGCGATGGTGTTGTCGTCGAGAACGATCCTGGCGAATCCAGCGACGCCCGAGACGTGGGCATTGAGCAGGCTTCCCTGCCGCGACGCGTCGCTGACGAACACGTCGGTCGCCGGCACGCCGTTGGCGCTCGCGAGCGACAGGATCATGTCCTTCTGCGGACCGTCGGCCAGCGTCGCGAAGCGATTGAACAGCGGCTCGATGACCGCGGGCAGCAGCAGGACGTAGACGCTCGACAGCCCGATGTAGAGCATCGTGGCCCAGGGGATCCAGCTGCGCGGACGTCGTCGAATGAGTGCGAGGATCGCGACGATGCCCGCGGTGTAAAAGAGCGAATCGACCGCCCAGCCCACGACCGCATCCCCGAGCCAGTCGCCGTAGGACATCGCGGTGAAACCGGCGTGCCGGTTGCGCACGAATCCGGAATAGGTCGCGATCGGCAGGTTGAGGACGAACAGGACGGCCAGGAGCTGGACCGAGACCAGCGCGTCCTGGACGCTGCGGACCGTCGAGATCCGCTGGGCGACGCCGCGCATCCGGCTCGCGAGTCCCGAGAAGAGGATGAACGCGATCGCGGCGACCAGCGTGAGCACGCGCAGGGCGATCACGGGGTAGCGCGTGGCATCGTAGGCATCGCCTGCGGCGCGCACTGCGTCAGGAATGCGCGCGAGGTATGCGTTGGTCGCTGCGACAGGGTCGGAGGGCAGCGCCGCGTACCAGGCCGCGTCGACGGCCAGCGTCCTGTCGGGCTCGCGCGTCGGCGTCGCCTCGCGAGAAACGATCAGTCCCCAGCTCACCGCCCCGACCAACAGCGCGAACACGATCGCGAACGTCTTCATGTGGCTCCCCGGCGCCTTGACCCCGCGGGCCGGCTACTCATGGACGTACGGGATTCCGGTCGCGGGGCGGCCAGTGCGGCGCCGATGCCGCCGGGATCACTCCACGGTGACGCTCTTGGCCAGGTTGCGCGGCTTGTCCACGTCCGTCCCCCGCGCCACCGCCGTGTGATACGCGAGCAGCTGCAGCGGCAGCGTGTGCAGGATCGGCGACAGCTTCCCGTAGTGCTCCGGCAGGCGGATCACGTGCAGTCCTTCGCTCGACTCGATGAGCGAGCCCGCGTCGGCGAACACGTACAGCTGGCCGCCGCGCGCGCGCACTTCCTGCATGTTCGACTTGAGCTTCTCGAGCATCGCGTCGTTGGGCGCCACCGTCACCACCGGCATCGCCTCGGTCACCAGCGCCAGCGGGCCGTGCTTGAGCTCGCCGGCCGGGTAGGCCTCGGCGTGGATGTAGGTGATCTCTTTCAGCTTCAACGCGCCTTCGAGCGCGATCGGGTAATGCAGGCCGCGGCCGAGAAAGAGCGCGTTCTCCTTGTTCGCGAAGGCCTCGGCCCACGCGATGATCTGCGGCTCGAGCGCGAGCACGCTCTGCAGTGCGGCCGGCAAGTGGCGCAGGTCCTTCAGTTCCTGCGACTCCGCCTCGACGCTCAGGTGGCCGCGGCCCTTCGCGAGCGTCAGGCTCAGCAGGTAGAGGGCGCAAAGCTGCGTCGTGAACGCCTTGGTCGACGCGACGCCGACCTCGGTACCGGCGCGCGTCAGGTACGCGAGCTCGGTGAGCCGCACGATCGCCGACGTGCCGACGTTGCAGATCGCCAGCGTGTGCGCGTGGCCGAGCGACTTCGCGTGCTTGAGCGCGGCCAGCGTGTCGGCCGTCTCGCCCGACTGGCTGATGACGACGACCAGCGTCTTCGGGTTGGGGACGCTGTCGCGGTAGCGGTACTCGCTCGCGACCTCGACCTGGGTCGGGATCTTCGCGATCGACTCGAGCCAGTACTTGGCCGTCAGCCCCGCGTAGTAGCTGGTGCCGCAGGCCAGGATCAGCACGGAGTCGATCGCGGCGAACGCGGCGGCGGCCTTGCGACCGTCGTTGGCCGGGTCGAACAGCCACGGGCCGATCGCGCCGCCGTCGTCCGACAGTCCTTCGAGCGTGTCGGCGACCGCGCGCGGCTGCTCGAAGATCTCCTTCTGCATGTAGTGGCGGTACGGGCCGAGGTCGGCCGCGCCGGTGTGGGCGTTGACGGTCCGTGCCTCGCGCTCGACGGGCCGGTCGTCGCGGTCGGTGATCCAGTAGCGGCCGAGCTGGATGTCGACGGCGTCGCCGTCTTCCAGGTAGACGATCCGGTTCGTCACGCCCGCGAGCGCCATGGCGTCCGACGCGAGGAAGCACTCGCCTTCGATGGCCGAGCCTTCGCCGCTGCCGTCGTTCGCGACGCAGCCCAGGACCAGCGGCGAGCCGTCGCGGGCGCCGACGATGCGATGCGGCTCCTCGCTGCAGAACACGGCCACCGAATAGGCGCCCTGCAGGCGCTTGAGGGCGGCGCGGGTCGCGTCGAACAGGTTGCCGTCGTAAAGCGAATCGATCAGGTGAGCGATCACTTCGGTGTCGGTCTGGCTGATGAAGACGTAGCCCTTCGCGATCAGCTCGACGCGCAGCGCGTCGTGGTTCTCGATGATCCCGTTGTGGACCAGCGCGATGCGCGCGGCCTCGTTGGACGGCGAGAAATGCGGGTGCGCGTTATGCGTGGCGGGCGCGCCGTGCGTCGCCCAGCGGGTGTGGGCGATGCCGGTGAATCCGGTCAGCCGCGTCTCGCGGACCTGGGCATCGAGCTCCGCGACCCGGGAGACGCTGCGCGCGCGTTTCGGCCCAAGCGCGTCATAAACTGCCACGCCGCAGGAGTCGTAGCCGCGGTACTCCAGCCGCTTCAGTCCTTCGACGAGGACCGGGACGATGTTCCGCGAACTGACTGCGCCGACGATTCCGCACATGGTGCTTCCTTCTGGGTTCGGCCGGACGGCCGCGATGGAGAACGAGACACTAGCGAGGTCGAAGTGAAATAGGTAAACTTCGTTTCGCCGTTCTTGGTATTTTCTTTCACCATCTGGTTTCGGTGAAGGATATTTGCATAACTGTCCATTATTTTCCTCTTCATGTCATCAATCGCACTCGACGCGGTGGACCGGCGCATCCTGGACGTTCTCCAGGACGATGCCGCGATCTCCAACCAGGAATTGGCGGAGCGCGTCCACACGTCAGCGGCGACCTGCCTGCGCCGCGTCAAGCGGCTGGTCGAAACCGGCGTCATCGAACGGAGAATTGCAATCCTCGCGCCAGATCGCGCCACGACCGGGTTGCGAGCGGGCATCACCGCCATCATCGAAGTGACGCTCGACCGGCAGGCTGCGGAATTGCAGGCTGCCTTCGAGGAACGGGTCGTGGCCGACCCGGAGGTACAACAGTGTTATCGGGTGACACCGGGACCCGATTTCGTGTTGATTGCTTACGTCTCGGACACCGATGCTTACCAGGCGCTGGCGCAGCGGCTGTTCACGGCCGACGCCAACGTGCGCAACGTCAGGACGTACTTCTCGATCCGTCGCGGCAAGTTCGCGCCGCGGGTGCCGGTGCACGGCGACGAACCCTGAGGCCGCGTCGTCCCGTTTGTTGACCCGGGTGCGACCGGCAGCCGCCTTCGGCTAAGCTCCCGCCGATTCCAACGCCCGAACGAGGTCGCTCCGCATGGCCAGCAAGATGTTCCTGGAGTACCGGGACCGGGACGATCCTCTCGAGGCCCGGCAGCAGAGCCGCCGCGCCAACCGGCGCCGGCTGTTCGTGTTCGCCGCCGTGTTCCTCGTCGTCGCGATCATCGGGCTTGTCTACGACTTCTCGCGACCCGCGATCTACCAGGCGACCGCGCGCCTGAACTTCGTGCCCGGCACCGGCCAGCCGGCGGACGACCAGACGAAGGCGAGCGAGAAGCCCTACTCGCTGCGCGACGAGGTGCAGTACCTGACCAGCACGACGCTGCTGGGCAAGGTGTGGGACACGTTGAAGCAGTCGTCGACGACGCCCGCGGTGCTGCAGAGCGGCGACCCGCCGGCGACGCTGCAGTCGATGGTGGCCGTCAAGCAGATCGGCGAGACCAACATCGTGGCGGTGCAGGCGACCGGCGCCGAGCCCGCCTTCCTGCCGGTCTTCATCGATCGCCTGGTCGCCGACTACCGCGCCAGCCTCGCCGCACGCTACCGCAGCGGCTCGACCACCGCGGTCGCGGAGGCCGAGGACGAGGCGCGCAAGCTCGACGCGGCCGTCGACGCGAAGCGCGCGGAGGTCGACGCTTTCCGCGCGCGCAACAACATCGTGTCGCTCGAACGCGACGAGAACCAGGTGCTGTCGGAGGTCAAGGGCGTCGGCGCGTCGCTCAACACGGCCAACGAGAAGGTCGTGCAGGCCGAAGCGAAGCTCGGCGCGCTGACCGAAGCCGAGGCGTCGGGCCGCTCGGTCACGCGGGCGAAGGACAACCCGACACTGGCCGCGCTCGAGCAGCAGGCAGCGGGCATCCGCGCCGACCTGCAGGAGACCGCGCGCACCTTCACGCCCGAGTACATGAAGATCGATCCGCGTATCCGCTCGCTGCGCGCCCGCCTCGCCGATCTCGAGCAGCAGATGGTCACGCAGCGCCAGTCGAGCCAGCAGGGCGCGATCCAGGAAGCGCGCGAGGACCTGGCGAGCGCCAAGGCCGCGGTCGCCGCGCTGCGTCGGCAGCTCGCGACCAACCAGGATTCGGTGCAGACCTTCACGTCGCGCTTCAACGAGCTCAAGGCCAAGCAGGACCAGCTGACGAACCTGCAGAAGCTGCAGCAGAAGGCCGCCGATCGCCTGACCACGCTGCAGGCCGAGCAGCAGTCGCGGCTGCCGAAGGTCGAGGTGCTCGAGGCCGCGTCGATGCCGCAGAGCCCGTCGAGTCCGCAGTACGCGCGCGACGCGGCCATCGCGCTCGCGGCGGCCGTCGTCGCGGGCCTGCTGACGATGGCGATCGTCGAGCTGTTCAATCGACCGCCGCAGGGTCCGTCGACGATCGTCGTGCCGCAGACGTCGTGGGGCGGCGCGATGGGCATGGCGCCGCAGGCGGTGGCGCTGCCCGCGCAACCGGCCTACGACGCGCTCGGCGTGACGCCGGAAGCGCCGCCGACGCCGCGGCTGCAGGGGCCGCAGAACCTGCCGCGCGAACTGACCACCGCCGAACTCGAGGCGCTGCTCGCCGCGGCCGATGCAAAGACCCGCCCCGCGATCGGGCTTCTGCTGATCGGCCTCACGCCGCACGAGGTCGTCTCGCTGCATCGGGGCGACGTGCAGCGCGAGGCGCCCCACGGCAGCGGCTCGCTGATCGTGACGGGAACGGACGAACGGTCGGTCGCGTTGCCGCAGAAGGTCCTGGACTGGCTGCCCGACCACGACGAGCCGACCGATGCGGCGCTGCTCGGCACCCCGAGCGGCCGACCGCTCGCCGAGAGCGAGCTGAACACGGCGCTGCTCTACGCGGCGCACGACGCGGCCATCGACGACGCCGACGAGATCACGCCGGAGGCGCTGCGCCACACCTACATCGCGTACCTGGTGCGCCAGGGGCTGCGGTTCTCCGACCTCGCGCGGATCGTGGGGGCGCTGCCGTCGGACCGGCTGGCCGCCTATCGGCAACTGACGCTGCCGGGCAGCCATGCGTCGCCGGACGAGGTCGACCTGGTCCTGCCGTCGATGCGCGAGTCGGCCGCCTGATCAGGCGGCGGGAAACTGCGCGGCGAGCCGCGTGGCGGCGTCGACGCTGACGGCGCGCAGCCACGCGACCCCGGCCTCCACCGCCTCGGCCTCCAGCGAGCGGACCCAGTCCAGGTGGGCCGCGTCGGGCCGATGCGCGAACGCGGCCATCACGAAGTCGTCGGGCGCGACGCCGCGCGCATCGAGGTCCGCGACGAACACGTCGGTCGCGAGACGGTTGTCGGGACAGTACTGGCGCAGCCGCGCGAGCCGCTCGACGATCATCCGGTCGATCGCCCGCACGCCGGCGGCCAGCACCTCGGGCAGCACCTCGCCCGTCGGGCCGAAGTGGGCCTGCCTCGCGCATCGAACCTGTACGTACCAAGCGCGCAGCGCGCAGAGCTGGCCGACGTAGTGATGGTTGGCCTGCAGCTTGACCGGATTGATCGCCGACAGCGGACCGTCGTTGCATTCGCGGTCGATGGTCGGCGGCGCCGTCGCCCAGAGACGATCGGCGCCGACCTTGCGGCGGATCACCTGCCCGGCCGCCGTCACCGAGCCGAAGCCCACCTCGCCCGGGCCGACCAGGCCGCTCAGGCCGCCGACGAACACGCGCCGGCGATGCAGGAACGCGCCTTCCTGGACGTTGCCGACCAGGCTCGGCGTGGCCTTGTCGCCGCGCTCGCCCCACGGCGTGAAATTGAAGTGGATGAAGCCGCTGCCGATCTCGGAGTGGTCGTCCTTCGACGTGCCGCCCGAGACCAGCAGGTCGCACGCGTTGATGACCGAGCCGAGCGTCGCGTAGCTCATCAGCACGGTCTGCTTGAGACCCACCGCATGGGCGGTCGACGCGAACTCCTCGAGGATCGTGGCCGGTCGCGCGTGGCCGGAGCCGCCGAGCTTCGCGCCGCGGAACAGCACGGTCCCCTCGGCGAAGCCGCTGCAGACCTCGGCGTCGGCATCGATCGCGCAGTCGATCAGGGTGGCGGGGCCTTCGCTGCCGATCAGCGCACCGGCGCCGATGAACGTGTCCGCGCCGGCGATGCGGGCTCCGGGACACAGCGTCGCGCCGGACTGCACGCGTTCGAGGTCGACGGTCCGGTCGACGTAGACCTGTTCGGGCGCGGGCAGCGCGATGCCGCGCGCGATCAGCGCGGAGACGGGATGCGCTTGGGTCAGGGCGGTCCGGATGGCCATCGGTCAGGGCCGGGACGACGGCCCGACGATCTCGCCTTCGCCGATCGTGATGCGGCCCGCCTCGCTGCGCGCGCCGTCGATGCAGTTGAACGCCCCGATGCGCGCACCGGTCCCGACGCTCGCGTCGCGCAGCACGGCATAGGGCCCGATCGTGACGCCGTCGGCGAGATGCACGTCGCCTTCGAACACGCAGCCGACGTCGATCGTCACGTCGCGTCCGCAGGTGAGCGTGCCGCGCACGTCGATGCGCGCGGCATCCATCAGCGTCACGCCGGCAGCCAGCAGGCGATCGGCCTCGTTGCGTTGCGCCTGCCTCTCGAGGTCGACGAGCTGGGCCTTGCTGTTGACGCCGACTGTCTCCCAGACCTGCGCGGGCTGCGTGGCGACGACCGACAGACCGTCGCCGCGGGCGAGCGCCACGATGTCGGTCAGGTAGTACTCGCCCTGGGCGTTGTCGTTCGACAGGCCGCCGAGCCAGCGCTTGAGATGGGCCGTGGGCGCGACCAGGATGCCGGTGTTGACCTCGGTGATGGTGCGCTGCTGCGCCGACGCGTCCTTCTCTTCGACGATGGCCTCGATGGTGCCGGTCGCCTCGTCGCGCACGATGCGCCCGTAGCCGGTGGGATCGTCGAGCGTGACCGTGAGCAGCGCGAGCGCTTGCGCTGAACCATCGCCGGTCAACGCGCTCAAATCGCGCAGCGTTTCAGCGCGGGTCAGCGGCACGTCGCCATAGAGCACCAGGGTCGGCACGGCGTCGTCGAGGAAGGGGACCGCCTGCTGGACCGCGTGTCCGGTTCCGCGCTGCGGTTCCTGGACCGCCCACTGGAGACGCGGATCGGGCAGGGCGGCGCGGACCTGGTCGCCGCCGTGGCCGATGACCACGGTGATGCGGGCGTCGGGCAGTTGTCGGGCAGTATCGAGCACGCGCGCCAGCATGGGCCGGCCCGCGATGGGATGCAGGACCTTGGGCAGCGCGGAGTTCATCCGCTTGCCCATGCCGGCAGCGAGGACGACGACATTCATGAAGTTTTTCGGGGGCTCGCGCCTGCAGGGGCGCGGCGCTTGTTGTTTGGCATCGGACCGCTGCCCGAGGGCGCCGGGACCATGACGATCGGCGATGAAGGAGACGGACGGACGAATGGAAAAAAATTCTAGCACGCAGGGTATGCGGCCCCGACGTTTCGCCCGCGCCAGGACCGTGGGCCTCGTCGCGCTGCTGGCCGTCACGATCGCGGGCTGCGGTGGCCTCGTCAAGACCGGCTACCGCAACGGCGACACGGTCGGGCTGTTCATGATGAACCGCTACCTCGACCTGTCGGGCGAGCAGAAGGAATTCTTCAAGCCGAAGCTGCGATCGCTGATCGCGTGGCACCGGTCGACGCAACTGCCCGACTACACGACGGTCGCCACCGAACTGCAGCGCAAGGCGACCCAGCCGATCACGGTCGCCGAGGTGAGCGCGATCGGCGAGCAGATGCGCAAGCGCGCCCACGCGACCGTCGACCACGCGATGCCCGACATGGCGGACCTCGCGCTGCGGCTCACGCCAGACAACATCAAGGCGCTGCAGGACAAGTTCGCGGAGGATGACGAGAAGTTCCGCGACGCGAACGTGAAGGTCTCCCTCGAGAAGCAGCAGAAGGAGCGCTACGAGAAGACCCTCGAGCGCGTCGAGGAGTGGTACGGCAAGTTCGGCCGGGAGCAGCGCGTCGCCATCCGCCAGTTCTCGGACGCGCGACCGATCGACAACGGGATCCTGCTGGCGGAGCGCCAGCGGCGCGAGGGCGACATCATCGCGATGCTGAACCGCGTGCAGCGCGAGAAGCCGTCGCGCGATGCGGTGGTGGCGATGATGAAAGGGGTCTCCGAGCGCTTCGACGACAGTCCCGACCCGGAGCGACGCGCGTTCGTGGAGTCGCTGCGCAAGGCGACCGCGGAGATGAACGCGCAGATCCACAACCTCGCGACACCGCAGCAGCGCCAGAAGTCCGTCGCGAGGCTGCAGGAATGGATCGATGACTTCCGCAGTCTGTCGGCGGAGCCGGGCGGGGCTTGAATACTCCCTCTCGCTTTAGATCGCGAAGATCTTCTCGCCCGGCAACACCACCCCCGCCGGATGCGACGACTGCTCCCGCACGCGTCGGTAGATCGGCCCGAAGTCCGGCGCCGTCGCCTCGAACAGCTGGGCGAACGAGTCGATCACGAAGTAGGTCGCCTGGAACGTGTCGATCTTGTACTCGCTGCGCATGAGGCGTTCGAGGTCGAACGCGACGCGCGCGGGTTCGGTCGCCTGCAACGCATGCCCGGGCTCCGACCCCGACGACACGATGCCGGCACCGTAGATCCGCAGGCCCTGCGGCGTGTCGATCAGCCCGAACTCCACCGTGTACCAGTACAGGCGCGCCAGGTACTCGAGCCCGCCCAGCGACGCGGCCTTCAGCCCGCCCTGCCCGAACGCCTGCATGTAGTCGGCGAACATCGGGTTGAACAGCAGCGGCACGTGCCCGAAGAAGTCGTGGAAGATGTCCGGCTCGACGATGTAGTCGAACTCGTCCTCCTCGCGCAGCCACACCGTCACCGGGAAGCGGCGCGCCGCGAGCAGCGCGAAGAACGCGTCCTCGGGGATCAGGCCCGGCACCGCGACCAGCGTCCAGCCGGTCGCCGCCTTCAACGGCACCGAGATCTTCGCCAGATCGGGGATCGCATCGGCCGCTTCCATCGCGGCCAGCGCGTCGAGGAACTCGTCGCACGCGAGGCCCGGCAGGTGCGCGATGCGGTCGGCGTAGAGCCGCCGATAACGGTCGTGCTGCGCGGGCGTGTACGACGACCAGTTCTGGTCGCAGACGTAGTCGGACCGGGCGGTGGCATAGTCGCCGCGCGGCGGACGATCCGACGCGCCGTAGGTCGTCGGGATTGCAGCGCCCTCGGGCTCGGCCCGCGAGACGGTCGTCGACGCGGCAGCGGCATGCGCCGCCACCGTGGCGGCGGTCCCGGACGCGACGGCGTCGGCCCTCGCGTTCATCGCGCCAGGGCGGCGCTGTCGGTCGCCTTCTCCTTGAGCACGCCGCGGCGCATCTGGTCGAGCTCGATGCTCTCGAACAGCGCCTTGAAGTTGCCTTCGCCGAAGCCCATGTCGCCCTTGCGCTGGATGAACTCGAAGAAGATCGGACCGAGCTGGTTCTCCGTGAAGATCTGCAGCAGCAACTCGTTCGGCTTGCCGTCGACGAGGATCTTGCGCTTGTGCAGCTCGGGGATCGATTCGCCGTGGCCGGGGATGCGCTTGTCGATCAGCTCGTAGTACGTGTCGATCGTGTCGAGCAGGCGAACGCCGTTGCCGCGCATCGCGTCCACGGTCTTGTACAAGTCGGTCGAGCCGAGCGCGATGTGCTGGATGCCCTCGCCGTGATACGCGTCGAGATATTCCTGGATCTGGCCGGCCGTGTCGTTGCCTTCCTCGTTGATCGGGATGCGGATCTTGCCGCACGGCGACGTCAGCGCGCGCGACTTCACGCCGGTGACCCGGCCCTCGATGTCGAAGTAGCGGATCTCTCGGAAGTTGAAGAAGCGCTGGTAGAAGTCGGTCCACTCGTCCATGCGGCCGCGGTGGACGTTGTTGGTCAGGTGGTCGATGTAGGTCAGGCCGTTGCCGACCGGATTGAGCTTGGCCCCGGGCAGCGGCTCGAAGTCGACGTCGTAGAAGCCGATGTTGCCGATCGACCCTTCGGCCGCGCCGTTCTTGCCGCGCCAGCGGTCGACGAAATAGATCAGCGAGTCGCCGATGCCCTTCATCGCCGGGATGTTCAGCTCGCCGGGACCGCTCTTGCCTTCGAAGCCCCACGCGCCGAGGTCGAGCGCGCGCTTGTAGGCGAGGGCGGCGTCCTGCACGCGGAACGCGATCGCGCAGATCGACGGACCGTGCAGGCGTGCGAAGCGCTGTGCGAACGAATCGGGCTCGGCATTGAGCAGGAAGTTGATCTCGCCCTGCCGGTACAGCGTCACGTCCTTGTGGCGGTGCTTGGCGATCGCCGTGAAGCCCATGCGCGTGAACAGCGCGCCCATCGCTTCGGGGTCCGGCGCCGCGTATTCGATGAACTCGAATCCGTCGGTGCCCATCGGGTTGTCCCAGGTCTTGGTATCCATGTGCGGCTCCTTTTCAGGGAATCGACATTTTACGTCGCGCAGCGCGCAGCCTGATTGCGAAAATTGCCGAACTTGGCTCGGTTTGCGCAATAAACTCGCGCCACTTCCACCGACGACAGCATTCCATGCCAGCCCTCACGCTCGACCGCATCGACCGTCGCATCCTCGACCTGCTGCAGCAGGACGCGAAGCTGTCGAACCAGGACCTCGCCCTCCAGGTGGGACTGTCCGCATCGCCCTGCCTGCGCCGCGTCAAGCGCCTCGAGGAGTTCGGCCTGATCCGCCACTACGTCGCCATCCTCGATGCGGCCAAGCTGGGGCTCGGCCTGACGGCGTATGCGACGGTGCGCATGGACAAGCACAGCGATTCGCCCAAGCGCTCGGCGATGACGAGCTTTCGCGACGTGGTGCAGGGCTGGCGCGAGGTGGTCGCGTGCTACGCGATGACGGGCGAGATGGACTACCTGCTGCGGGTGCAGACGGTCGACCTCGACCACTACTCGCGGTTCGTGATGGACAAGCTGCTGCGGCATCCGTCGGTGTTGGACGTGCGGTCCAGCTTCATGCTCGAGCGGATCAAGGACACGACGGCGCTGCCGTTGCCGGAGTAGCCTGCAATCCTGCTCCTTCCCTCAGAGGGGGAGGGAGTCCGACCCGCACCGCCCATCCGGCACCGGCGGCATTTCGTCGCGTTCGCGCGCATTCCGTCGACGCACGGTAGCGGCCGAAAGGGCGCGTTCGTACAATCCGCCGCTCATCGCAACACGCTCGCCGCGAAGCGATCGGACGACGACAACACGGGACCGGACTGCCGCGCCCCGTCACCTTCACGCTCCACAGGCCCTCCATGGCTCGTTTCCTCCGTTCCCGCCGTACCTGGCTGATCGTCGTCATCGTGCTCGTCGTCGGCAGCGTCGCCGCCGCGGTCGGCCGGGGGAGCGCCCCCAAGGCCGCTACCAAGGACAAGGTCGCGCCGACGCTCGAGTTCGGCGCGAACGACCTGACCGCGATCAGCCAGAGACCGATCGCGCGGTCGCTGGCCGTCTCGGGCAGCCTGGTCGCGGTCAATCAGGCGGTCGTCAAGGCCAAGGTCGCCGTCGAGGTGCGCAGCATCCTCATCCGTGAAGGCGACCGCGTCAGCGCCGGACAGGTCATCGCCCGGCTCGATACCGTCGACCTCGCCACCCGACTCGACCAGCAGGTGGGCGCGCGCGACGCGATGCGCGCGCAATACGACATCGCCGAGAAGAACCGCACGACCAACGCGTCGCTGCTGGAGAAGAAGTTCATCTCGCAGAACGCCTTCGACAACGTCGCCAGCCTGTCGTCGGCGAACCGCGCGCAACTCGATGCGGCCGACGCCCAGGTCCGCCTCGCGCAGAAGGCACTCAAGGACGCGACCGTCGTGTCGCCGATCGACGGCATCGTCGCGCGCAAGAACGCGCAGGTCGGCGAGAAGACGTCGATCGACGCACCGCTGTTCAGCATCGTCGACCTCGACTCGATCGAGATGCAGGCCATCGTGCCCGCCGGCGAGGTCGCCACGCTCGAAAAGGGCATGCGCGCGTCGCTGTCGGTCGACGGCATGCCCGACCGCCAGTTCGACGCGACGATCAACCGCATCAATCCGGCCACCGAGCCGGGCACGCGCTCGATCGTCGTCTTCCTGACGGTCCCCAATACGGACCACGTCCTCAAGAGCGGCATGTTCGCCAACGGCAACATCCGCCTCGGCGCGAGCGTGCCGAAGCCCACGCTGCCGCTGTCCGCGATCCAGAGCGACGCCGGCGTGCCGATCGTGTGGACCATCGAGGACGGCAAGCTCGCGCGCCGCACCGCGGTGCTGGGCGCGCGCGACGACGCGACCGGTTACGTCGAGATCAAGTCGGGGGTGCCGGCGGACACCCCGGTACTGGCCAGCAAGTTCGATAACCTGAAGGAAGGCGGGCCGGCGATCGCGAAGGCCCGCGCCTCTTCCGCGCAGGCCGCCAATTGAACGGGAGCCGCTCCATGCAGACCGTCGTTCGTCGATCGAACCGGGCCCGGCGCGTCGCACGGCTCCTCGTCGCCCTGGTCGCGCTGGCCGGTGCGTCGCCCGGTCATGCGCAGAACGAGGACCGGCCGGTCGTCACCGGCGGCAAGACGATCGGCATCGAGCGGAAGGACCCGGACGACGCAAAGCCGGGCGCCGATCGGCGCGGCGTCACGCCGGACGGCAAGGCCGCCGTCCGGAACACGGCACCGGTCGGCGCTGCGCCGGCGCTGGTGTTCACGATCGACGTGCGGTGGCTCGGGGCGACGTCGTATCGCATCGAGCGCGACGTGACCGGACCGATCGAACGCGCCGTCAAGACACTGCCCGGCGTGAAGGAAGTGCATTCGAGCTCCACCGGCGCCCGTGCGCAGACGCTCGTGTACTTCAGCGCGAAGGAGGACGCGTCGACGCAGGCGACCGCGATCCGCAACCGGCTCGACCAGATCAAGAGCCGCCTGCCGCGCGACGCGAGCCGGCCGCTGATC
>Ga0209512_1003113_pt1 | contig 16246 bp, 16 predicted proteins | sample frozenSSSSmetaG_FD_184142 | JGI IMG/M metagenome (GOLD analysis project Ga0209512, IMG submission 184142) | Glacier valley bacterial and archeal communities from Borup Fiord, Nunavut, Canada, to study Microbial Dark Matter (Phase II) -... | ecosystem: Environmental > Aquatic > Freshwater > Ice >... | reverse complement strand
TACATTGTGCGGTTTTATAACTGTGAACGATTGCATTCCGTATTGGGTAATATGTCGCCCTCTGTCTTTGAGCAGAAAATGACAAAAAATAACCTATTGGTGTGTCCGTAATTACTTGACCACTACATAGTTTCTTTCTCTATCTGCCAATACGCGTAAGAATAGAGAGAGGTACTGGCAAAATCGTAGCGATGCTTAGAGTTCGTTGTTGTTCGCAAATCTGCACAAAAATCCGAAACTTTCTCTTTAGATTTAAGTACAAGCTCTTTCGTTACGACACCCTCGGTTGATTCATCTTTTTTTTCTACCTGAACCTTAAAAACACCATATCTCTTTTTATCACCTACTAAATGAGCACGATAGGTAATATCATCCTTAACCCCGGTAACACCCCTCGGCCCATAAGCGTATTGGAGCTTAACAACCGTACCGTCATACGTTTTATTAAATGCATCAAACGCGTGGCTATCTTTGAATTCTTCGTAATGCTGAGCGCTCTTACCTGCCTGACTTCCGGATAAATAATACGTATCTGCACAGGCATCAGCCATGGTGAAACATAGCGCTGGCCGGGATAAAGCGACGGATGTCACCGTGCTAAAAATTGTTGATTTCATCATGACTCACTTTCTCAAACAATAATTTTAAAAAACAATCAGATCTTTTTTGAAGATGATTTCATCGTAAAGAAAGCAAACAAGTAAATATATAAGGAGTGTCCACAGGTTAACTAAGTGATCTCCACAGGTATTGGACTTTAAGAAGGGAGTCCAGTAAGCCGCAATCTGTAGGGCGTAATAGCGCAGCGTATTACGTCGCATGTATTAAAAAAGGCGCCAAATTGGCAATTTGGCAAAGACGTTATTGAGAAAATTTAATACGAGATGAAAAAGATTTTTCTGCCTGTAGGGATCAGGTGCATATCAATCCGTTAAAGCATGGAGTAGTGAGGAAGGTAATTGACTGGCCTTATTCCACTTTTCATCGTCTGGTTGAAGAAGGCATTTATTCTTCAGATTGGGCAGGTAGCGGTATTGACGAATCAGGTTATGTTGATCAGGCATACGGCGTAATACGCTGCGCTATTACGCCCTACAGATTGCGGCTTACTGGCCTTGATTTGAGAGCGTGCCCGTAAAGTAAAAAATCGACTACGTCTTGCCCATATTTGGCAGCAATGTTCAATGTCGATGTGAACGGATTTTGTTTTTCGGAGGGAAGATCAGCAAGATACTTTACGATCTCCACGTGACCAAATTCGGCGGCGAGGTTTGCCACCTCTTCATGCATGGGAACACCATGTTCAATAAAAAACCTTACGCTGTCTAATCACCGTGTTGAGCGGCTTGTTGTATAGCTTGATTGCTACTTTTAAGCTCTGTTTGAGGTTCGCATTTAAGAAGTTGAGTAAGGAGTTCACCATTATCGCTTTTGGCTGCCAAAAAAATTCTGCCGCAGTTGGGGGGCTAATGTCAGAGCCTGTAAACTTTATACCTTGGACCGGAGTAAGCATATTTCATTTCCTATTTACGTAAATTATTTAGCCCACAGCTAAACGGCAGCGGAAGCGCGGTTGACAAGGATTTGAGGCGCGATGAAGGGCCAGCGCCTCCCTGTTTAAGACAGCGTGCAAGGTGCATTATCTGATCGAAAATTTGACTGTAACTTGTCGAAGATTTGTCTCTTTGCACATAAATAACGTGTTTGTACGTGGTGTTTCATTATTTCGGGTTGCGATGTAAATAAAGCTGCTGTTGAATGAACGCGCTGTAAGGTGTCTTCATCATGTTGCCACTGAAACCAGTTACAGCAGACTTCAGTATATTGGTCAGGGTACACCCCAGCTGTTTCGACCGTGTATTGGTATTTCTTTTGGTCATACATCGACTTTAGGCGCGCAGAGTAATCTTCCACATGTTCAAGATCGGATTTAGTCTGGAAGTACTCAAATTGGTTAACTGGTGATTTACCTTGCAATTCATATTCTCTTAAAGACATTTCTTGTTCAACTATCGAAATCTTCAGTTTATTAAGCGTATTCCAGGTGGGGAAATCTTGGGCAAAGCCAGTATCCGCTGCCAGCCTCGTTGATTCGGAACGCAAAACTACTAATTTATCATTTGCTAGCCGCTCTAAAATGTGGATTGGCTCATCTTGAAACAGTGTTCTTATCTGTTCGCGAAAGCTGATTAATTCCGTTGATGATGAATCAGGGTCGAGCTTAAGCTCACTCAAGGCTGCAATTTGTGTTTCAACAAATTCAGCTGCTTTGAGTACCGGATTTTCATGCATTTCCCGATCAGTGCTTCTCAGGTTGTGAATAAACTGAAGATCTTGATTTTTTACGATCAGAGAAAGTACATCAGCCGGTGTGGTTTTGATTGGTGCTTTTGGAAGAGCCATTGGCGGTCTTAGTGCGATTGGTAGCATTTCAAGCTTTCAAGTTGATTTGATTTATTTGTGTTGAGTCATAGTTTTATAAAAAACGGTCGACTTCATTTCCATTTTTTTACAAAGTAGGCGAGGGGAGCGCAACGGCTCCCCGTCATTGCATAAAGCAATGTTTCCTCCGCCATTTTTTGTGGCTGTCGACGTTTTATACTTTTCGAATCGCCATTGTTTCATCGCGCAGGGCAAGATCTCTGCCTACCGTAAATACTGGTAAAAGATTCAAAAATACGGTCTGCCGCTCAAAAGTGGCCCGACAATCTTCCGGATTCATCTGCTGCACTTCTTCCGGTGTTGGCCAGCTTGCATAAAACCGGAAAACTTCTGGTGCGTGAAATTGCTCAATGGGTTGAGGAAACGGATTGTGAACTTCGTAGACGCCAGTATCCGAATTCAGAACAATGTTGTATTTACCAAGCGGAACACGCGCCACACTTGCAAAGGTGTCGTAGTCGAGTGTGCAATTGCGGTGGGTTTCGTAATGAGGTTTTAAACATTCAAAATGCTTGGCAAAAAGCTGCATATTCTTGAAACAACCCAAGATCTTGCCTGGCTCTTTTTGTGCGAATGGATCGCTGTTGATCGACAAATTATGATTACCTAAGGCCATAGTGCGGGTCGCGCCTAATTCTTGCGCGCTTCCCAGCGTTACAACGAATACGCCGTCTTGCGCCATCACATCCAGATATTTGGTGAGAGGATGAGCTTCAACCCATTGCCCTGATAATAGCGGGTCGTCTGTATCTGGAACCGCGTTGGAAGCAAGCCAGATGTCATCCATTTCAAAATACATGGAGTGCGATGCAAAGACGATATCCGCACCTGCTGGAAATACATTTTTTACTTCCTCTGCTGTGAGCTTCTGCGCTGGCTTTGCAATGACACCGCTGACACTTATTCCTGCCGCTTCATGCTCGGACCGGTATTGCTCTTCGTACTTAGTTTCCGGTTCAACATTCAACACACTAACGCTTTCTTTTTTGTCTCTGATCGCTTTGAGCACAGGAGCGGTCAGACCGTCGCCTCCACCAATATCAAGGACGGTTACTTTTGTTTTATTGCTCTGGGTAACGCTTTCCATTGCGCGAGTCTGATCTTTGAAGTTGGCCTTTTTAATATGAGGCATAACGGCTTCTTTACCGGCCAAATCCTGAAACGCTTTCGAGCGTTCTGCCTGAGATAAATTGGCCGTAATCACCGTACTTTGGTTGGCCTTTTTTGATGCCGTCTCATTGGTTTCTCTGAGATGGTCAGTGAGTTTGGTGAGATGGTCGATGATTTCCGGGACAGGACGGCTACTTGGGCTACCTGGATTATTAGCAGTTTCCAGAATAGTCTGGCCGGTTTCAGCATCCCTGCTTGTGACATTAGCGCCCAGATGAATCAATTCCATAATCACTAAGAGAGGGCCGCTTAAGTCGTTTCCTCGTCCAACCGCAGCATGTAGCGCAGCATCTGCTAACTTTGAATCACCGTTTAGCAATTCCTGAGCGAACGCATCTTGCTCATTTTCCAAGGCCTCTACGACAATATTGGCCAACACTTTTAGTGTGTAGCTTTTAGTTTCACATATCAACCTGACTATCCCGGGCTCCCCTTTTGACCATGCTGCGTAAAGCAAAGAATGTAAAGTCTTCTGAGAATAAGTTCCAGAATTGAGGCTGGATAACAGGGCACTTTTATCGGCTTGCTTCAGCATGAGATTTAGCGTTTATCATCTTGCTGCGCAGTTTGGATGAGGGAAGATTCAGAGGTATTACGGAGGGGAGTTAGCATGTTGGCGGATCCTCAAAATTGATGTGTTTATCGGGCCTGACTTTTTATCAAGGCATCGATAAATTGTACAACTTCGATAAACAAGAGGAATAGTGGGGAAATCCACATACGGGTAAACTATTACAGTATTCAAAGAGCACCTCCTTTTTAATGCGAACACAACAGCAAGGAGCCGGGGTATAGCATCGTGTCGTACGGAAGTGTTAATCCATGCCCGCTTTCTTATGGGAGCTGTTGTCCGCTAACGGCAGCTTTAAGAATTTCAGTTCACCAACGGTTCTACCCCCATCCCCCTGCAAGGGCTTGCGCGTCAAGCTAAGGATTTAACGCTAAACAGCGGCGTTGCTCGTTTTTCCCTGTACTTTAAACCATCCATTTTGTGTGCCGATTGTGGTGTTAATCCGATATGGGCACATACCGGCACAGAACGTTCGGTTAAAAACTGTGTAGTCCTGCCTTTATGAACACGCGAATAAAAGAGGAATAAAGGACGGCTCTTGTCATTAAGAGTCAAGCAGGTTATTTTTGGGGGCACGTAAAAATTTGAATAGTTGTTTTCATAATATTTTTTCTGCTGTTTATGGCAACGACACTAATAATTAATTTAATTTTTGTCATTTACATTTAGGAGCATCAATGGACTTTTGGCGCAAAAATTCTGTACAGCCTGGTTTTTTTGGCTTAGCAGTTCCACCGGCAAAATACGATTCAACCGATGATGAGCAACTTTTAAGAGCGTTAAAGCTTGAAAGTGAGAATCAACCAGAAGCTGCCCGGTTAATTTATTCAAAATTAGTCGAAAAAGGACATGCAGAAGCGCAATTTAAACTTGGTGTTATGGATCTGGAGAAAGATCCGGTTCAAGCTTTCTCCCATATCCAGAATGCTGCCAGGCAAGGTCATGCTCAGGCAATACATCAACTGGGAATACTGTACAAGACTGGTCAGGGGTGCGAGCAGAGTTATGAAAATGCGTTTAACTGTTTCAAGAAAGTGGCAGAGCAAATTCCAAACGCCATGTTCAACCTTGGTTATTTTTATTACAGAGGTTGTTACGTTATACAAGATGTTGCGATGGCATTTGAATGCTTCACTAAAGCGGCGGCAGAGTCAGATTTAGATGCAGTTAACGCACTGGGAACGATATATCAACGTGGCTGTGGCGATATTAAGGCAGATCCTATAAAAGGTTATCAGTTGTTCTTGCATGCTGCGCAACAGGGACATGGCCACGCGTTAGCTAATCTTGGAATGATGCATCTCGACGGATCGGGAGTTAAGAAGGATATTTCAATCGCCATACAGTATTTCAAGCAATCCGTAGACAAAAATAATGTACGTGCATTATTTCAACTTATAGAAGTATACAAACAAAATCCGGGCGTGATGAAAACAGATCCTCAAGCCATGGACTATTACAGAATGGCTGTTAACGCCATACTAAGTCTCAAGCAATCTGCAGACAAAAATAATGTACGCGCATTATTTCAACTTATAGAAATATATGAAAAAAATCCGGACATGATGAAGGAAGATCCTCAAGCCAGAGGCTATTACAGCATGGCTGCTGACCGGGGAGATGCACGGGCAAATTGCAAAGTGGGACAATGGTACGACGAAGCCAGTGCAAGGTCGGGTACAACCCCCATCCGTGGAGTTGTTGAGTCTGATTTAAGGATTGGTAGTTCACTGGCCATGACCCATTTAGAAAAGGCCGCCAGACGAGATAATTCAGAAGCGATGCGCATTCTTGGGGATAAATATTTTAACGGCACCGGCGTTAAGAAGGATCTGCTTCAGGCTGCCAGATATTATCGGGACGCTGCCTGGCTGGGAGATAAAGTGGTTATATCGAAATTACGTAGTCTTAGCTCCGTGTTTCAAGAAGAGAAAAATGTTGAGAACGCTTTCAACTGTTCTTTCAGTGCAGCAACGTTAGGTGACAATGAATCACTACATGAGATGCTAAAGATGCTGGGGAATGTAAATGAAATCAGTTACCTTAAATTTTGGAACCTGATAAGAGAGGGTTGTGACGAGGGAAATCCGGACGCGCTCTATATAGGTGGATGTATGGTGCAGGGTGACAGAGGAATAGCCAGTCTGCGTTCAGCTGCTGAAAAAGGATTTTTAAAAGCGCATCTGGCTCTGGGGGACTTTTATAATCAGGATAGCTCAGGTCTCTTCGGTACTTCTGAGGATTTTTCAAAGGCTATTTACCACTATAAATTGATTCAGATACATGAGCCTTCCGTAATCTTTAAATTGGCAAAGTTACACAAAGAGGGATGGTCGGGAATAATTAACAGCAGTATTCCGCCAGATGGTATAGAAGCCCTCGGGTTGTACGAGCTTGTTGTTGAAAAGGATCCTGAGAATGCCTTAGCAGCATATAGAAGCATGGCTGAGATATACGAAAATGGAATTGGGGTGGAGAAAAATAGACAGAAAGCGGCAGAATGCAGAGAGTGGGCCGAGGAGTTGGTGAACGATACCAATAACCAAAAGAAAAACGGATTGCTGAACTAACGTTGACAATTAATTTGATCTCCCTATTTTATTTTCGGACGAGGGGGGTGGAAAAATTGCCGAATCACTTGATTTTGTAAATTGGGTAGCAAAAACTGTGCGGGACCAGCGCCAGGAATAATCGCTTCTGGCGCGATTTCAAGCAACGGCACAATCACAAAAGCGCGTTGCGTCATGCGGGGATGAGGGATTTGTAGCGTGGCGGTGTTGATAGTGCGTTGTTCATACAGCAGTAAATCTAAATCCAGTGTGCGTGGCGCATTTTGATAATTACGCGTCCGGCCAAATCGCAACTCGACTTCTTGCAGTGCAGACAGTAATTCTGTCGGTGTCAACTGTGTGCGTAACTCAACAACCGCATTCACATAATCATCTCCACCGGCGTCTATCGGCGCAGATAAATACAGGCTGGAAGAACAGCTTAACCGCGTAACAGGCAGCGTGCCAAGTTCAGTAATCGCGGCTTGTATGGTTTTTTGTGGATTGCCTAAGTTAGCTCCGAGGCTGATATAGGCGACATACTCAGGTGTTTGCGTCTGGCTCATCTGCTAATTTAGCCGCTGCTTTTTTGGGACGACGGCGACGTTTTTTCGGTGCAGAGTCAGGGGCAGAAAGCGTTCCATCATTTTGCGTGATTGCCGGCACTGGCTTTTTAACGATGCGCGACTTAGCTGTTGATATTTCTTCCATCAATGCATCACGTCCATCAAAGTCCGCCGCTAAAAATGCCGCCCACCACGTGGCTATTTCCTCATCAATTTCACCTGATGCGGCGCGCAAAATTAAAAAATCCAGTCCGGCTCTGAAGCGCGGATGTTCAATTAGCCGGTAGGGTGATTTTCCTGCCCGGCGTTCAAATCTGGGTTGCATCGCCCAGATGTCACGCATGTCGGAACCGATGCGGCGTTGTAATGCGAGCGATTCGGTTTGCGTTTGCAGCACATCATCCGCCGCTAAATGTAATGCCGGAATCGGATATTCACCAGAAAGTTGATACGCCTGCCATTTTTCCAGAACCTGATGCCAGAGCATCGAAGCGAATAAAAATCCGGGCGATACCGTTTTCCCTTGCCTGACCCGTTCATCGGTATTGTTCAACGCTAAGGTGACAAATTTAGCGCCCAGCGGCTGCTCTAAAACCACATCCAGCAAGGGCAATAATCCATGGTGTAAACCTTCCTGACGCAATTGTTGCAAGCACGCCAGCGCATGTCCACTCGTGAGGAGCTTGAGCATTTCGTCAAACACGCGCGCAGCGGGAACGTTGTCGATGAGCGGCGCCATGATGGAAATCGGTGTTCGCGTGGTCGGTGCAATATCAAATTGCAGTTTTGCGGCAAAGCGAACTACGCGCAACATCCGTACCGGATCTTCCCGATAACGCGCTTCAGGCTGACCAATAATGCGCAACATTTTTTTGCGGATATCGGCCATACCGCCGTGGTAATCCAACACGGTTTGTGTGGCCGGGTTGTAATACATGGCGTTGATAGTAAAGTCGCGTCGGGTGGCATCTTCAGATTGTTCGCCGAAAGTGTTATCGCGTAATACGCGGCCAAATTCATCCATGGGTGAGCCGTCGGTTGATGCACCGCGAAAGGTCGTGACTTCGATTAAATCAGAGCCAAACATCACATGCACAATCTGAAATCGCTTTCCGATAATGAAAGCGCGTCTGAATAGTCGCTTCACCTGGTCCGGCGTTGCGTTGGTGGCGATATCAAAATCTTTTGGTTTTACGCCCAGTAATAAATCACGCACCGCGCCGCCCACAATAAAAGCCATGAAGCCTTCATCTTGCAGTGTCTGCGTTACGCGCACTGCATTGTTTGAAACTAACTCCGGATTAATACCGTGTTCTTTTACAGTGAGCGCTTTTAGTTTTGCCACAGCAGGTTTGGCTGCTTTAGTTTGGGATACACCAAAAATTTTTTTGATCAATTTTTTAATCATTAAATAAGTTTAATATTGGCCAGCTATTTAATTGCGCATGCGCTAATAACTGTGCGTTGGGATTGGTTGCAACCGGGTTGCTAACCAGTTGAAGTAAAGGAAGATCATTGTGCGAGTCGCTATAAAAGTAACTGCGCTCAAAACGGGGTAGCGCTGTATTACGTTCTGCTAACCAGGCATTAAGATGGTCCACTTTTCCTGCTCCGTAAGTCGGAGAGCCGACAAGTTTACCTGTTAAGCGACCATCCGGGGTAATTTCTGGTTGCGCAGCAATTAAATGTTCAACACCAAATGCATGCGCGATGGGTTCCGTCACAAAACGATTGGTGGCGGAAATAATAATCACCAGATCATGTTGATGCTGCGCCAGTAGTTTTTGCGCTGCCGGTAACAGTACCGGACTGATCACTTCCCGCATAAATTGTTCGCGCATTGTTGTTAATTGGTCAGGCGAAAAGGGCGTCAACGTGCCTAAAGCAAATGCTAAATATTCTTCCGCATCCAGACAGCCAGCTTGATATTGCGCAAAAAAATCATGATTGCGTTGTTCAAAAAATGTTCTATCTACCGCGCCGATCCGGCACAAAAATTGTCCCCATTCGTAATCAGAGTCAATTGGAATCAGCGTGTGATCTAAGTCAAAAATGGCAATTTGTGATGGCGAACCGGAGTTATTCATTGCATCAGTTCTCGTAACAGTGGCAAGGTAATTGGGCGTTTGTTTTCCAATGAAAAATTAATTAAGGCGTGGATCATGTTAGAAAGTGTGGGCATATCGCGTTGATAGTGATTAATTAAATAAGGCAAAACACCAGCTGGAATAGTAATGCCGCGTGCGTTGGCTGCACTATTCAAGGCGGCAATTTTGTCTTCATCGGTGAGTTCATGAAGTTGATAAATTAAGCCCCAGCCCAGGCGCGTACGTAAGTCTTCCCTCACGGCTAACAGCGCTGGTGGTTGCGAGCCCGTCGCAACAAAAAATGCGTTATGTTCTTTGACCTGATTAAATAAATTGAAAACGGCTATTTGTTGCGCGTCGTTCAACTGTTGACAGTCGTCGACTAAATACAAACTTATTTCTGGCGAAAAATCCATCTCAACCAGCGAGGTTGACGCGTTCAGATAACGTGTGACAGGAGCGTTGGCCAACGCGTGCAGCAGATGTGATTTCCCTGCGCCGGATTCGCCCCATAAATACACGGCTTGTTCCCCAAAATTACCCGGAATGCGCTGCGCAAATAAGCGTAAAAGTTGTACAGCTTCGGCATGTTTTCCAACCACAAAGGAGTCTAACGATGGCGAAACTTCCACATTAATATCAAGCAGCAATTGTTTCATGGCGTGGTATAAAAACGGCTTTGATAATAAAGAGTACGCACGTGATTGAAAGCAACTGAAGTAATGGCAGAAGCGGGCAGGGCTAACAGAATCCCGATGAAGCCAAATAATTGACCAAAGGCGAGTAACGCAAAAATCACGGCCAGCGGCGGCAAGCCAATGCGCTCGCCCACTAAACGCGGAGTTAAGTAGCCACTTTCCACAATCTGGCCAATACCGTAAATGATCGCTACCAGCAGCAAGCCGTGCATAAAATTAAACTGTAAAATCGCGCCGATTAAGGCTAAACACAGACCAATGCCAAAGCCAATGTAGGGAATAAAAATCAGCAAGCCGGTCAAAATCCCGACCGGTAATGCGACTGAAAACCCTGCCAATGCCAGTGCGCCGGAAAAGTACACAGCAAGAATCACCATAACCAACAGTTGGCCACGCAAATATTGGGCTAATAAATTATCGGTTTCTTGTATTAGCTCTAATGTTTTATCCACCCAGCGACGCGGAATAAGCAAACGACCGCGTTTTAATATCGCGTGCCAGTCGAGGAGGAAATAATATAAAACGATGGGAATTAGCAGCACATTCGTGACTAAGACAACTATGGCAGTGCCTCCGACTTTCAGGGAGGATAAAACCGGCGTTAGTATGCTTTGCCCGCCTTCATTGAGGTGTTCAGACAACATTTGTTTAACGCTGGCGCTGTCTAATTGCATGTGAATATTAAATTCACGTAGCCGGGGCGCAATCGCCGCATTGAGTTGATCAAGAAATGTAGGAATTTGATCTCGCAATAAGGGAAGCTCTTCCAGAAATAGTGGCAAGATAATTAAAATGAGCGCCAATATGCAACAGAGCAGGACAGTCATCGCAATGAGTGTCGCCAGTACGCGTGGAAATTTCCAGTTTTTTATCTTGATCAGACACAAGCGATCCACCAACGGATTATGTATGTACGCCAAAATGGCTCCGGTAAGAAAAGGCATTAATACCGGACCCAGTATGATCAGTAGCACGATTAAGGCAACGCCGACAAGTAGCCAGGCGACGGTTTGAAATTGTTCTTTAGTGACAGTCATAACAGGTGTGATTATTCGTTTTGAGTGATTGCGTTTTGATTTACTGAATAGATAGGTGAATCAAGCGTGATTTGTTAGAATGCCGGACCTGGCTCTAATCAAAACCCTGAATTTTACCCGATAGCTCTGCTTCACCCTCTATTTTTACTGCGTTTTTATTCTTACTCGCCATACTTTTCCAGAAATTATGACTACAACTTCCAAAGCTTCTCTTTCTTATCGTGATGCCGGTGTCGATATTGACGCTGGCGATGCCTTAATCGACGTAATCAAACCTTATGCCAAACGCACCATGCGCGAAGGCGTGTTAGCGGGTATCGGCGGATTTGGCGCTTTGTTTGAAGTCAGTAAAAAATTCAAAGAACCGGTGTTAGTGGCGGGAACAGACGGCGTGGGTACTAAACTCAAACTCGCTTTTCATTTAAATCGTCACGACACTGTCGGGATTGATTTAGTCGCCATGAGCGTGAACGATATTTTGGTGCAAGGCGCTGAACCGTTATTTTTTCTGGATTACTTTGCGTGCGGTAAATTGAATGTCGCCGCGGCAGCCGATGTCATCAAAGGTATTGCACACGGATGCGAACAAGCTGGCTGTGCTTTGATCGGTGGCGAAACTGCGGAAATGCCATCGATGTATCCTGATGGTGAATACGATCTGGCCGGCTTCGCCGTCGGTGCAGTAGAAAAATCAAAAATTATCGACGGCTCCAAAATTGTGCCAGGCGATGTTGTGTTGGGTTTAGCTTCGTCCGGTGCGCATTCCAATGGTTATTCCCTGGTACGTAAAATCATCGACGTCGCACAACCTGATTTGAATAGCGATTTCCACGGCAAAAAATTAGCCGACGTATTGATGGCACCAACCCGCATTTACGTCAAACCGTTGTTAGCATTGATTGAATCATTAGAAGTCAAAGGCATGGCACACATAACCGGTGGCGGTTTAGTTGAAAACGTCCCGCGAGTGTTGGGCAAAAATTTGACGGCCATATTAGATAGTTCAACATGGAAGATGCCGCCGTTATTTACCTGGTTGCAGGAACATGGCAACGTTGCCGACGCTGAAATGCATCGCGTATTTAATTGTGGCATTGGAATGGTGGTAATCGTGTCCAGGGAAAACGCCGCTTCCGCAATAGCGCAATTAACAGCGGCGGGCGAACAAGTCAGTCAAATCGGTGAAATCCGCGCACGTGCTGGTGAGGAAGCGCAGACGCAAGTTAAGTAAGCAGAGTAAGTCTGGTCAGAGAATAAAAAACTAACTATAATCACGACCTCGTCGGGGCGTAGCGCAGCCTGGTAGCGTACATGCATGGGGTGCATGGGGTCGCAAGTTCGAATCTTGCCGTCCCGACCAAATTATTAAAGCTATTTCTTCCGTGCCTCTCAGATGCCCCTTTTCTGACCTTAAAATTATTGGCACTGAAATTCCCCTTTAACATGTTGACATTGTTGCTTTTGCCATTTTTTCCATTCCAGGCTGAAGGGAAAAACAGGGAGCAGCTGGGACTGTCAACGCCCATATGCCACCCTGTGGCACCCCCGCAATCTATCCCATAAAGTTCCAGGGCAGGCATAGGCCCAGATACTTTGTACGCATGATTCTCTCCTGCTGGGTAATGTTCGTTGAACGTTATTTCTGAATTCTTTAAAACTGGAAGGATTACATTGGTATTTGCGGGGATATTCCTTGTTGTCAGCCCCACATCGGAACCGTTCAAACATGCTTTATATTGAATTGAAACTCCCCAATATTATGCTGATCTTACCCGCATATTTATGCAGTCATTTGGGGTAGCTGCAAAAACAAAGCCTTTATTTGGGGTTAAAATTATCAAACAGTCATGCTCTTATGGTTAAATAATCGCCTTGGAACGAAAACCGTTATAACGAGTTTAGGTAGGTCGTCTGATAAACAAATGCTGTTCGATTAAAAATGATATTCAACAAGATATGAGGCTTCCATTGATTACCGTCAAACGTTTAGATACACCTGAATTAATAGAACAAGCTTGCGCTTTACTTCATGAAGTTTATATCCAACAGCAGAACTGGCAATTTACGTCGGATAACCCATTCAAGCTGAGCGTTGAAATACGTAACAACAAAAAAGTGTTAGTGGATCAGCTTGGTGAGAGCGCTATCTGGTTTGGCGCTTTTGATGAAGAACAACTTGTTGGATGTGTTCGCTTAATTAACGGTGATGAAAATAAGCAATCAGAAGTTGGTATCTGTCCGCGTAGTCAATTTATACGCGCATTTATTCCTGGTGATGAAATAGCGAGTTGCTATGAAATGCAAAGAATGGCAATCAAAGAAAATTATGAAAGAAGAGGCATAGTTAAACACCTTCTTTTAGCCTGCTTTCGATGTTGCCAGGAAAATCAATTTCATCTTTTGGCGTTTACACACAATGGTTATCTAAAATCTTTTTTTAAAAGAATGGCGTTTCCTATGAAAAAGGAACGTGCATTCAAATTTGAATCGCAAACTGAAAAGGCGGTTAATTTTTATTTTGCGAATTTTAAAAAATCAGAAGTTGGTGAAACCTTAAAAAGGTTAGAGGATCTGGACAACGACCTTGGCAATGGTTCAACCAGCATAATCAAAGCGCTTCGAACCGTTGAACCCATTCTGCCTACCCCTTTTTATTGGATGAGTGACCAGGGTGTTGTACTAGGTATCAACGAACTATGTTTGAAAGCTATGGGAACCACGCGTGAGATTATTGGAAAGACACCTTACGCGTTTTATAAGCCTGAGTTTGCGGCCCACATCCTGAAGCACAACGCTGAAGTAATAAGTAAAGAAGAAATTTTGCCGCAAGAAGAATGGATTGAGGATATTACGACCAAAGAGCGAAAATGTTTTTCTTCGATAAAAGCGCCACTGTATGACGATGTAGGAGCCATTATCGGCATTGTCGGTACTTCCATCGAAATTACTGCACAAAAAGAAGTAGAGTTGTTAAGGATGGAAAACGAACGTCAGCGTACTGCCTTATTGGAAGAAAAAGAAAAACTTATCGCTCTTGCGCATAAAGTCGCACACGATATCAGTTCTCCCTTGACCGCACTGAGTATGATGATGCAGTTTTGCGATGAACTGCACGAAAACAAACGTTCTGTGATTAAAAGAGCGACCGAAAGCATTTTAGATATTGCTAATAACTTGTTAAGTACTTATAGAAACGAAGAGCAACGAGCGATATCCGATACTGAACAATGCCAGCCGGTTTTAATTTCTGATTTGATCGCTCAATTATTGAGTGAGAAAAAATTTCAATATAATAATCATGCGGTCAGATTTGAAACAGTTATTGCTAAAGATGCTCAGTTTGTATTTGCTCAAATGCAGCCCAGTCAATTCAGACGTTCTATGTCGAATTTAATTAATAATGCGGTCGATGCACTGGACAACAAAAACGATGGTCTTATCACGATTAATTTAACTGCCGACACAGAAATAGTGACGGTGGAAATTCAGGACAATGGTAAAGGCATGTCATCGGACTTGATTCAAAAAATGCAGGATCGTCAAAGTTTTACCGCAGGAAAACAGCGTGGACATGGTTTGGGTTTGCAGCAAGTTTGGGACACTCTGGACTATAACCAGGGGAAAATGGCAGTGAACTCTATCCCAGATGAAGGGACAACAATTCAACTCACTTTTCCACGGATAGAAGCGGCAAGCTGGATTGCTCAAATAATTCACCTTGAGCACAACAGTATCGTCATCATTCTGGACGACGAAGAATCCATTCACGGTGCTTGGGATGCACGCCTTGCACTGTATTTGAAACTATATCCAAGCTTAACCGTGCATCATTTTAAACAAGGTCAGGAGGTGTTAGATTTTTTGAGCGAAATAAATCATAAGGATCAAAATCGCGTCGTGTTTTTAAGCGATTATGAATTGCTTCGTCAAGCTAAAAATGGATTGCAAATTATTGAAGACAGCAAAATCAAACATGCGATTCTAGTCACCAGTTTTTACTCCAACGCCAGAATACTAGAGGAAACCGAGCGGTTAGGAATCAAAGTTTTACCTAAACAAATGGCTTCGATTATTCCAATCTATATTGAAAGAGCCAGCTGATCAATACATCGTGCTAACCCGCGCCCGAATTCAGGTTCATGGGAACGATTGCGGAATTTTTAATTATCTGGTCAAGGTGTTATGGTATCGACGGCTCTTTATATAAAAAAAACAATTTTTGGTAAATGAATCATTTGGCAAAAATCTGCTTTTTCTGGCATTTTACAAGTGCAAGTTTTTGCTAACTCAGGGTAATGGTTGGTTTTTTTGAAATGCGGGTTAACGGTAATACGGTGCAACGCAAACATTGTGTATAAATTGCAGCGTGGGTTACCTAATTACTCCGTAAGTGTGCAAGCTTTATTGGTACACACTACACAAAATAACCATTTTTTCTGAGGTGAAGCTATGCTCAACTACAGTCATATCAAGAAAGTGTTAATAACAATTGGAATTTATATTCGCGGACCAGAGATGTAAATAAGCTGCTGGATCAACAAAGTGGTAATAACAAATGGAATTTATATCTGCGGACCAGAGATGTTAATAGTCTCCTGGATCAAAAAAGTGTTGGACGAGTAGATCTTATTCGATTAAAGAAAGCGATTCAGCGTCATGAGAGGTCTAAATTGATTACGATCAAACGTTTAAATACCCCTGCATTAATAACGGAAGCTTGTTCTTTACTTTATGAGGTTTACATCCAACAGCAAAATTGGCAGTTTTCTCCAGATAATCCATCTAAATTACGTGTTGAAATACGTAACAATAAAAGCGTGTTAGTAGATAGATTTACTGATCACGCTATTTGGTTTGGCGCCTTTGATGATGACAAACTTGTTGGGTGCGTACGGCTATCCGGTGTGGATGAAAATAATCAATTAGAAATTGAAGGTTATTCAAGTAGTCAGCGGGGGTGTCCTGAATTTTGTGTAAACGGTGTTTGAGTTAATGGTGAGGCATGCGATCACCGAACTGGATTGTAAAGCGATTTAATGCAGCTTTCCAGTCTTGAATGGGCATGGTCCATTTTTGACTGATGTTATTCAAGGCCAGATAAAATAATTTAAACACCGCTTCATCCG
>Ga0209512_1003104_pt1 | contig 16276 bp, 13 predicted proteins | sample frozenSSSSmetaG_FD_184142 | JGI IMG/M metagenome (GOLD analysis project Ga0209512, IMG submission 184142) | Glacier valley bacterial and archeal communities from Borup Fiord, Nunavut, Canada, to study Microbial Dark Matter (Phase II) -... | ecosystem: Environmental > Aquatic > Freshwater > Ice >... | reverse complement strand
CCTACAGCACACGGGGCTATCTGTGTAGGGGTTCTGGCTTTGCCTGACCCGTTTTCCGTGCTTTGCCGCCGCGAAAGGACATTCTATGCCTGCTCTACCACCCATGCGATCACGCCACACGCCACGATTGCCGGGATACGATTACACGCAATCTGGCGCATATTTCGTTACACTCGTGACGGCAAAACGCGAATGCAGCTTTGGTGAAATCCAGAATGAGATCATGCAGCGCAATCCCTGCGGGGAGATCGTTTCCGAAGATTGGTTAGCGCTGCCAGCACACTTTCAAGGATTGTCTGTTCTGGATTTTGTGATCATGCCTAATCATGTGCATGGTATCCTCATTTTCGACGGTCTCTCACCTAATTTGTCAACCATCATGGGAGGATTCAAATCGGGCATCACGCGACGCATCAACAGCTTGCGGGCTACGCCAGGCGAGTGTGTTTGGCAGCGCAGTTATCATGATCGGATCATTCGTAGTGAAGCGGAATTGATCCGCATCCAAGAATATATCGCAGCAAACCCGCTCAAATGGGCTGTCGATAGCGAGAATCCGACCAGTGGCAATCCCTGATAACGCAAAGAAGGCGGGTCGCGGGCAAGCGACTATCGGGTCAGTATCGGGTCAGGCAAGCCAGACCCCTACACAAACAGCGTGTAGGGTGTAGGGGCTGTGGCTTGCCCAGCCCGCCTTCTTCTTCCACAACCAGAGACTCCAGAGCCGTTCGCTGCGCTCACTTTCAGAGTCCAGAGTCATCAGAGTCAGAGTTGCGTGACAGGGGCAAAACACGCCACCCGAAACCCGAAGAAATTGTGGCGAAAGTGCGGGATTCCCCAGCAAAGAAAGGCTGCACACGCGTCGACTCGACTGCCGTACCACGACCCACCACGCACAGACCGGCTCATCACTGTCGTGTTGTCATCGGTCGCCATCCATTCCCAGACATTGCCACTCATATCCATCACCCCGAACGGGGACGCGCCCTGCGGGTATTTATCAACCAGCGTCGTTTTGTTGATGCCGCTCTCATTCGTGTTGCCCTTGTTTTTGTCGAACATATTTCCGTATGGGTACGCCCACCCTGTATCGCCTACGGCTGCCCATTGCCATTGCATTTCGGTGGGGAGTGTGACTACCAGCCCGGTCTTTCCGGCCAACCAGCGGCAAAAAGCCATCGCTTCGAACCAATTGACAGTTTCGCGTGGGTGCGTCGGCTCTGTCCACGACGGTTTTTTCGGTGCAGCCTCACGTCTAGCCAAGTCTTTCCAATAGCGATATTCGCGGTAGCCGCCATCGTCAATAAACGCCTGGAACTGTGCATTTGTCACCGGATACCTGGCGATGGCAAATGGCGCGACGGTATGCGTCCCGGCATTGTCTCCTAACGTGACCTGTCCCGCCGGAATGTTGATCCATTCTGGCAGCGGCAGTGTGAAGCGGGGTTTCGGCGGCGGAGCAAGTGGCTTGAGCTTCTCCGCTAGACCTTCAGTATCACTCCCTAAAACGGCTTGCCAATCCGGATAGTCATTCGTGAACTGCGCCCATTCTTTGCGGGCTTGCTCAACGGTACGTGTGGTGCGCGCCAACAGCGCGATCTCGTCATAGTTTTCCTGGCAGGCAGCATGACGGTGCGCACGTTCGGCGGCGGCTTGCACTTCTTGCCGAACTTGAGCGAGCATCGGCGTGACGACGCGCGGACGGTATTTCTCGGCGTCGAGCTTTTCCAGGATAGGCAGCGCTTCATCAAACCGATCCGCGTTGAGCAGGTCGATAGCGCGTTGCAAGTCAGTTGCTGGGTCGGCGGTCAGCGGGGTTACGGTAATCGTGGACGGACTCTTTGGTGGTGTTTCGAGCGCGGGCGTGTAATCTGACACAGGACTGGCCGCCGCTATTGGAATGAAATCTGCCAACTTTTTGACGGCAGCCTCCCAATAACTCGGGTAGAACTCGATGCCTTGCATCCGCGTCACGCCGCGAATATCGGCGGGCAAGCTCGCCGCATCCGGCGGAAACAAACCTTCAACCGCGATCAGCACAATCGGCTTGCGCATCGTCAGCGCCAGCGCGATTTCGCGGCGTACCCAATCGTCGGCATTGTGAATGCGCTCCGAAAACGTGTATTCGGAGACAACCAGCAATACCACGTCACTGGCTCGCAGATGGCCCAGGATGCTCGTTTCAAAATCTGCCTGATCGATGCTGCTGATGTCCACAAAAATATCGGCGTCGAGATGCTGTTTCAGATCACCGGCCATGCGATGCGTGAATGCCCAACTTTTGCGACGGTAGCTCACGAATACGTTGAGCCGTTTGCCGCCTTGCGCCGCGCTGGTCTTTTTGCCGTAGGGCGCCAGCAAGCCCGCCACAAAAGCCGCTTCGTCCTCATGTCCACCGACGATGCTTTGCAATTCACGCAGCAGCGATACCAGTGCGGGCTGATTGGTTTGTTCGAGCGTCCCATGCGTTTGTAGCGTGCGGATCAACTGCTGGCCGAAAGTTTGGGCGTTGCTGCTGAAATCAAGACGCGCTGTGAATTCGCTAAGCCCTGCCAGTTCCAGCAAATTCTGGCGATCCAAGGCGGTCAAGATTCCGGCACGGGTGGCGGTCAGATGGACGAGTTGTCGCAATTGTTCGGGCGTGAGTCGAATTTCTGCCATGTTATCCAAGATTGCATGATTGAGCGCATCACAAAACACGTTCAGTATAACAACGTTTTAGGGCGAAGCGCAATCAAAAATGGACGGTGCCACGCACAGTTTTATCACCGAGCGTGGCACGAAATACTCATTCTACTGTTGAGTTTGAGATTTCAGTTGGCTCCGCACGATTTGGTGAATACGTTGATAAGATACACCATACACCTTCGCCAATTGAGTTTGCGTTTCTCCCGCATGGTAACGGGCATAGATTTGCTGATTTCGTTCGCTCGGCGGGGCAGGCTTGCTACGCGCCCGCCGTAGGGTTTGTTTTGGTTGAGGCGGAGTAGCGTATAATCGTTTGAGAATACCGTATGAAGCGTGCGCGGTGGGGTTCAAGAACAGTGGAGCGTTTTGTGCCTCGGAAGCCCCATAGGGGCACAAATCGAGTCTTGAAAAATAGGATTGCTGTAATCTAAGAACAAATCGACAGCAACCCCTTTAATCACGATACCTTTTTGCGACCCCTCGGCAACCTTGCAATTTCGAACGCGACAGACAATAATCCTCCGAACGGACGCATTCCCTCTCCCAAAGGAGAGGGACTTCCAAACACACACTCTGCGTATAGATTACTGAGCGATGTTGTCGCGGAACCAGGCTTTGAAGTCGTTCGCCGCCTTCGCATAGGCCGGGATGTCCAACTGGATGAAGTTGATTCCGGTCAATTGACGCTTGACGAGAACGTTCACGCCCTTGATAACCGGCACATAGTAGCGGTCACCTTCGGATGGGTCGCCAGCGGCGATGGCGTTCTGACCATCAGCGGATAGAATGAAGTTGACAAATGTTTGAGCGCAGCCAACATTGGCCGCCTTCGCGGAAACCGAAATTGCGCTTGGCAAAATACCAACGCCCGACGTTGGATAGATGATCGCCAACGGTTGACCTTGGTTGATCGCACCGTAAGCGCCCGCATCCTGAACGATGGCAAAAACGCGGTCACCGGTGGTGATTTGGGTGATTGCCGGACCAGCGGTGTCGAAAATCTTCAGACCGTTAGTCTTCAGTTTGGTGAAGTAGTCTTCCGCCTGCGGAATGCCGCCCATGATGGTGGCAATTGAGGCAATATGCTGGTAGGATGGGCCGGAAATGCTAGGATTGCTTTCGGCAATCAGGTTTTTATAGATTGGGTTGAGCAGGTCATTCCAATCTTTTGGCAGTGGCAGATTTAGCGCTTTAACCTTATCGGTGTTGTAGGCAATGGCCGAGGCAGCGGTGATGCCGCTCGGATAGTAGGCATGGCTGGCCGGGAGCGCCTTCAAGCCGAGGTCGGTGTAATTGGTAATAGCAGGCGAATTCCAGTGCAGCAGCAAGCTCTGATCATCGAGCGCTTGCATAGCGGCGTCACCATCGAACCAGGCGACATCCCACTGTGGATTACTACCTTCGGCGCTGATTTTGGCGATGAGTGGACCAGTGCTGTCATCAACCAGATTGACGGGGATACCGCTCGCCTGGGTGAATATTTTGCTGATGTCGGTATCGTAACCGATCGCCGCATACAACGTCAAACCTTTGGTCTTGTCGCAGGTTGACATGACGGCCACAGTACCAGCCATCGTAGGTACGGCGGCCATTGTTGCCAACATGGTACTACTCATTGTCGCGGACATGGTGGCAGCCTGGGCGCTGGCGGTGCTTGGCCTGGCAGCCAGGGTGATTTGAGCGGCGACGGCTATAGTCAGACCGAGCACTATGGTACGAACAACAGAATTACGGATAGTCATCTTGTCCCTTTTTCAGTTTGAGCCACTTCAAAGAACGAGTGGATAGTAAAGCGGTAATGTTAAGAGAAAACTGTATATGGGTTAACCTAACTTTATCTGTTATGGCTTTCTCGATAGGAGCACTGACGTTTTGCTTCGATAGCTATCACATTTCATGGTTCACTTGAGGTAGCGGTGAGTTGTTTCGTCGCTGAATTTGTCGATTGATGATCCTGGAAATATTCGTCAAAAGGAGGAATTTGTATAGCTTGAAGGGCTTATGTTAATTCCGTACGCAACGCGATAAGTGCGCTTAATGAAGTCAGGTGTCAGTCGCTTCAAATAAATTGGCTGCACGATTGTACATTGCGACCCTATTACATTCAGCGAGTAGAGCAGTCGCACTATTTCAGTGATACCCAAGAGCGGGTAGTGAAAAACAAACTGCGACCACGGATACTACTACGGTAAGGCGGCGTTGGAATTTGGCAGCCCGCAAGCCAAGTGACCGACTGGCAGACTAAGCACCTTCAACCTTTCTTGGAAGTTAGATCGAAAGCTGCTTAGTCTGCCCAATTTCACCGGCTCATGTTCAAAGCCCGGTGGATGAGGGTGAGTCAGGCAGCCGGTACAAAGACCATGCCAGTTGGCTTGCCAAACCCGATTGCGAAGGGAGTGATAGTACCGGTGGTCGGGTCAACCGTCCCAAGCGCACCGGCAACCCCTGAATCGTTGGGCATCTGAGTATAAATGCTGCCGACTACGAAATTATCAGATTTGACCCAGTAGGTTTTACCAGTCGTGCCGTCAGCCACCAGCAAGCTGCCGTGCGTGGATGTTGCCCACACCGTATCATCTAATTGTGTGCCTACAGGGATGCGGCTCACAGTTTGCTGCGCGGTACCAGGATTACCGATCATGATCAGTTCCGAGTCGCCCTGACTGACCAGAACCAGATTACCCTTGTTATCGGTACTGAGCGAGTCTGGATCAGTGAGGTTGAGCGTGACGGTGGAAGCTGGTGTTGTTGAGTTGTCTGTCGCCTTCGCATTGCCCATCAAAATGGGCGTGAGAACCACTTTGCCATTGCTCAGCGTGATTTGATCGACGGCTGGAAAGGCGGTATTCCCGCTGCTATCCAGCTTAGGAGCAGAAGCTGCAATAAAGGCTTTGCCATTCAGGAAATAGACATCATCATAGCCACCGCCATGCGGTGCTGCGGGGAAAACATATGGCGTAACGGTGCCGCTTTTGGGGTCAATGGTGACAAATTTGGCGTTGCCATCTTCACAAGAGGTGACCCAAAGGAAATGTGTTGTAGGATCCATACGCATCCCATCACTATGACCGGGAACAGCGAAAGTTTTTACCACTTTGCCGTCCATTGTGTATTCGACAACAGTACTGCTGTTTTTGTCAGTGCAGTCTTTGGCCGTCGTATTTTGGTAGTCAATAAAGACATTCCCATCAGCCACAACTAACGAGTCAGGACCGAAATAGGTGGATGTGCTGCTGGCAAAAAGCGTAACGTGATAATCTGAAAGGGCAGCAATGTCAGCCGATTGCTTTTGAGCGGCCATTGTACCAGCCATCGTCGCTGACATGGTGGCGGCCATCGTGGCCTGAGCCTGAACAGGAGCGGAACTATTGTTGGCGGACAAACTAACCTGCCCCCCAAAGCCCAACGCCAGCGCAGCAGCAATGGCACTCATCGCAACAGGAAAACGCGCTAAAGTGGTTAAACGACGCATAAAAATCATCCTCTCTGAAAAACCAAACACAAGCCTCAAGAATGTAGAGAGTATATGTTAAGGATCAGGTGCAATCGCGTAAAGGAGCGATTAAAATCATCTAAATATATGTGTAAAGCCGACTTACTTTTCTAACCGTGGATTAACCTTCATTAGATTTGCTCTCAATGGACAATGTAATGGTGTAAATGAGGTTCAATCGTGCGTGTTTTAGTGGTCGAAGATGAAAGCCGAATGGCAGCGCTTGTGAAGCAAGCCATCGAAGAAGAAGCCTATGCCGTGGATACCGTCGACAATGGGCGCGAAGCGCTGGATTGGCTGCGTACTTACGCTTACGATCTGGTCATTCTGGATGTGATGCTGCCCGGCCTGAATGGGATCGAGGTCTGTCAAACGTATCGTTCGGAGGGTGGACGCGCCGCGATTTTGATGTTGACCGCCCGCGACGCGCTGGATGACCGCGTATTGGGTCTGGACAGCGGCGCGGACGATTATCTGGTTAAGCCGTTTGGGATGTCCGAACTTTTGGCACGGCTGCGAGCGCTGTCGCGGCGCGATGGGCCGAGCAAAACGGTGATACTACAGGTCGAAGATTTGGCACTCAACACGGCGACGAAAATTGCCGAACGCAGCGCCCAGTCCATCGATCTGACCGCTACCGAATATGCCTTGCTCGAATTTTTGATGCGCCATCCTCGACAAATCCTGTCACGCGATCAGATCATCGAGCATGTCTGGAATGCCGATTTTGACTCCGGTACAAAGCTGATCGAGGTGTACATCCATTACTTGCGCCGCAAGATCGATCGGGATCAAGCAGTTAAACTCATTCAAACGGTGCGTGGGATGGGCTATCGCATCGGCGGCAATGGTGAGACTTAGACTGCTCAGATCAATTCGGGCGCAGCTGGTTTTGTGGTCACTGTGCGTCAATGCGCTGCTGCTGATTGGTTTGGGAGTGGCTGTCCTGTTCATTTTTGAGCGGCTTCAAGCTAATCAGACCGATACGGCGCTTCAATTGGGCGCTTCACAATTGGTGGCTGTAATCGACTCGAATCAAGATCACTTGACGATTCCAGATGAGGATGCAGCTTTACTCGCTGGGCGTGGTTTATTTGCGTGGGTCGTCAATCCACAAGGTAAGCTGGACGCCACCGTCGGACGCGCTGGACGGCTCAAGCTGCCGTCTGTAGCCTCTTCGACGCTGGCCTTTCAAACGATTGAAGTCACCGATGAGCGCCTCCGCCTGTATGCTGAACCACTTGACGCAACGGGCGGTGCACTGATCATCGGGATGTCTTTAGATGAGTCGGAGCGCGCCAGCCGCACTATTTTCGTCGTCCTGGCATTCGCTATTCCGTCAGCGCTGCTGCTTTCATCAGTAGGCGGCTTTTTTCTGGCAAATCGCGCCTTGCGTCCGATTGCGGCGATCACTGCACAAGCCAAACGCATCTCGCGTGAGAACCTGTCGGAGCGTTTGGCATTCAGCACGAGCAAAGATGAAGTCGGCGCATTGGCAACCACCTTCGACGAGATGCTGGATCGGCTGCAAGCGACGTTCGAGAGCGAGCGCCGTTTCATCTCAGATGCGTCGCATGAGCTGCGCACGCTGCTTGGCATTTTGAAGGCACAGATCGGCCTTGCGTTGAGTCGTCCGCGCACGGCTGAAACATTGAGCCAAATGCTGCGCGCAATGGAAAATGACGTGGATCGCATGACGCGCCTGGTTGAAACGATGCTGCGCCTCACTCGCGCCGAAGCGACGCCGTTGCGATTTCAGTCAGTTGATTTAGGTGATTTACTGGCTGGATTAGTCACGCAGATGCAGCCGCTGGCCGCCGAACGGCACATCATCTTGTCGCTCACGGCACGTTCGGGTGCACGGATTTCAGGCGATCCCGATCAACTGGTTCAACTCTTTTTGAACTTGCTCGATAACGCCGTAAAGTACACGCCGGACGCAGGCAAAGTCGCCGTTCGATTGCAACAAAATCAGCAGGAATGGCGTATCGACATTCAGGACTCCGGTGTCGGCATCGCGCCCGAACCGCTCAGCCACCTGTTCGACCGTTTTTACCGTGTTGATACATCGCGGACACGCGAAACAGGCGGATTCGGGTTAGGATTGCCCATCGCGCAAGCTATTGCGCGGCAGCATGGCGGACACATCAGCGTCCAAAGCCAGGTTGGTACGGGCAGCACATTTAGTGTCTTTTTGCCGATCATAAATCGTTTCAGCATCGCTTCCAGTGTCTCTTTTCAATCAAAGGAATCTCTCTAATGCTGTTTATTCAGGCCGTTATTCTTGGCATCGTGCAAGGGCTGACCGAGTTCATTCCGGTATCCAGTTCGGCGCATCTGATCATTATTCCGTGGCTGCTTGGCTGGAACGACCGGCACTCACCAGCTTACCCTTCGATGTGTCGCTGCACCTGGGCACCTTGATCGCGGTGCTGACCTATTTCGCTGCCGATTGGTTGCGCCTTATCCGCGCCGGAATCGCCAGCATTGCTGAGCGCAGCATCGGCACTGACCCGGATCGGCGCTTAGCCTGGTATCTCCTGATCGCGTGCATTCCGGGCGGGATTGCGGGCGTCCTGTTTGAAGGAACCATCAATGACTGGTTTCATACGTCCGGCGCACCAATCCGCCCGGATGCAATGCTGATCATGGCCGTGATCATTATCATGCTCGGTGCGCTGTTGCTGCTGGCCGAACAGCTGGCGCGCCATGTTCGCTTGCTTGAAGCATTCACCCTGAAAGATTCGGTACTCATCGGTCTGGCACAAGCGGTCGCGGTCTTTCCGGGGGTGTCACGTTCCGGCAGCACTATCACCGCTGGCTTAGCCCTTGGCTTGAAACGTGAGGCGGCGGCGCGCTTCTCGTTTTTGCTGTCCGCGCCGATTATCGCCGGAGCGGGCGCTAAGAGCTTGCTTGAAATTTACGGTAACTTGCAATCGGGCACGCTGGCACAAAGCGAATTGATCTTGTTTCCGATAGGCGTGTTAGCGGCGGCGCTCAGCGGTTATTTGACGATCCGGTTTTTGATGCGCTTTCTACAGAATCATTCGGCCAATGTGTTCGTCTATTATCGGTGGGCGTTAGCGGCGGTGATCATTTTGTTTGCTTTGAGTCGGCGGTAGGCAAAATCTAAACTCTCTCTAACTTTCGCAGTCTAGCCTTACGAGTGAAGTTCGCTCTTGACCCCAAAGGCTAGAAGTCATGAAAATCCAGACGTTTCCACTATTCGCAGGCAGCATTACGCTGATCGCAGTTGCAACAATTTCCGCTGCACGCCCAACCGTATCGCTATGCGCGCAAGTTACACAGGTAGCGACAGCAGCCGTCGGAACTAACCAATGTTCGCTGATTAATCTGCTCGTTGTCGATCAATTGGCAACACCCGCCGTAACCATGCAGGCGACGATGGCAGCAGCGCTCTCGCAAGCGCAGATTGCCACACCGCTAACCGGCGTAAGTGCAACGCCCGTCCCAACGACGGCTGCTGCTGAGAGTGGCGCAGGCGAAGCAGGTGGCGGTGATGAAGCGCTGACGACTTATCGCGACAGCAAGTTGAAGTTCAGCATCGGCTATCCGCGCAGTTGGTCGCAAGACAGCACATTCAACAATGGCGTGTGCTTCACCGGGCGCGACGCTTCAATTGCTGTGCAGTACGTGCCGGGCGCGGTCCCCGCTGATCTGTTGGCCTACGCGAAAGCTGATGAAGCGACTATCAAAGCGCAAGCCGCGAACTATAAATCCGTTTATTTGAAGCCGCTTGCCGATGCTACCAACGTTGTGGTATTGGGCTATGAATGGGATGCGGGCAAGTCAAGCATCACCTTGAAGCCTGTCCACGCCCGCACGGATCGCTATTACTTCATCGACTCACTTGGCCGTTTTGTGATCGTCAGTGAGACGGCGGCGATCAATCAGTTCGATCCGGCAGGTGTCTACGATACCTACCTGACCTATCAAGCAGCGAAGTAGAGGCGGCCATGAACGCGACAACGGCGGTTGTGATTCAGGACGTGTTCAAAATCTATAAGGAGGGCGATGTGGAAACTGTCGCCCTGCGTGGCGCAAACCTGACCGTTGCGCCCGGTGAGTTCGTCGCTATCCAGGGACGCTCCGGGAGCGGTAAAAGCACGCTGCTCAACCTGATCGGCGGGTTGGCGATCGCCAGCGCTGGACGGATCATCATTGACGGCACAGACTTTTCCAGATTGAACGAAGGTGGACGCGCCGCCTTTCGTCGGGAGCATATCGGCGTCGTTTTTCAAGCGGACAACCTGATCCCGTTCCTGAGTGCGCGCGAAAACGTGGCGCTGCCTATGACGCTGGCAAATCGCCGCAATGCCAGTGCGCAAGCCGAAGCGCTGCTGCGCGAAGTGGGTTTGTTAGAGCGCATTCATCATCACCCCGGCCAACTTTCGGGTGGCGAACGGCAGCGCGTCGCTATTGCGGTAGCGCTCGCCAATCAACCCAAAGTGCTGTTGGCCGACGAATTGACAGGCGAATTGGACAGCGTGACTGCTGATCGCGTGATGGAACTGCTGGCGACCCTGAATATTCAACGCGGCTTGACGTTGATCGTGGTCACGCACAATGCAAGCGTGGCGGCGCGTGCCAAACGTCAGGTGAGCATCCGCGATGGTCAATTGTACGATACGGTGTCGAATAATCAGGCGGTGGCGCATGTTAACTGACCTATCAACCAACGATGTTCACCTGACACAAGCGGCGCAAACCGTGCTTGAAACGCGCGCTCTGACTCGCACGTACAGCATGGGGCGCGACACCGTGACGGCGCTCGATTCGATCACAATTTGCATTGAGCGTGGCGAGTTCGTGTCTATCGTCGGGCCGAGCGGAAGCGGCAAAAGTACGCTGCTCAACTTGCTCGGCGGCTTGGATACGCCAACGCGCGGCGAGGTTCTCTTGAATGGCAAGACATTAGCCGGATTATCAGAGCCGGAAAGCGCCAAACTGCGCCAGCACACGCTCGGCTTCATTTTTCAGGGTTATGACTTGTTTCCGGCCTTGACCGCGCTTGAAAACGTGACCTATCCATTGCTCATTGCCGGAATGTCCGCTGCTGAACGCAGCGAACGCGCCACTGAGTTACTTCACAAAGTGGGGCTGGCTAACAAGCTGCATCACTTCCCGGACGAACTTTCTGGCGGACAGCAGCAGCGCGTCGGCATTGCACGCGCGTTAGCGGCGCATCCGCTGGTGCTGTTGGCCGATGAACCGACAGGCAACCTGGACAGCACTACCGCCGAGGACATCCTGAATTTACTGACGGCGCTCGTGACCGACGACGGCCTGACGCTGATCATGGTGACACATGACGCCGAAGCCGCACGGCGGGCGAACCGCGTCCTGACCCTCAAAGATGGCCGCTTGCAAGCATCACAAGCACAAGGAGTCTGAACGATGCTCGGAACACTCATTTATGCCGGGCGCCTGGTACGCCGCACGCCTGGCCGCACATTGACCTATTTGTTCGGGTTAGCGCTGGCCGTCGGCCTGTTCGCCACCATTTTGTTCTTCGTTGATGCGTCCTCACGGCGCATGACAAGTTTAGCACTCGCGCCTGTGCAATTGGATATGGTTGGGCACGGCACCACGCCAGACCTCGATCCGTTAAAAGCGGCGGCAGCGCTTGCCAAAGTGAACGGCATCATCGCCGCCGAACCTGTCATTTCCGCCGATTTTGTGTCAGCGACGAAAAAGAGTGATTCGGCAGGCAGCCCGGCGGGACGGCTGTTCGGCATTCAATCAAGCTACCTGACTACCTTCGACTTGCTGGCGATCAGTCAAGGTAAGTTCGACACGGCGGGTGCGCTCATTTCCGAGCCGCTGGCGATTGCTCAAAAGATCGCAGTGGGCGATACTATTGTGTTGACATTCACCGGGATCGATCATCCGATCACGCTGACGGTCAGCGGCCTTCTCGATACGACTCACGCCGATGCGCTGTTTGCCGCCAGTGAAGCCGCAAACACGGTCATTGCTAATCTGGTATTCGTCGATATTGGCTGGTTTAATACGAATCTGAGTACGACGCTCAAGGCGCTGCCACCCACCACGCTCGCCAGCGGGACAACTCCTGCGCAGGGCTTCGCCGTCGATCCGCAGGTGCATTTGCGCGTGAGCCGGGCGTGGCTATCGCCTGACCCGACTCAGGCTAATCTTCAAGTAGTCGCGCTGCGCCGGACGCTTGAACGGCAGTTCACCGGACAACTGCGCGTGACAAATAACCTGGAGTCAGCATTTACCTCGGCGGGATCGGACGTGTTGAGCGCCAAGATTTTGCTGATTTTCCTGGGCTTGCCAGGTGTGGCGTTGGCGGCTTACCTCAGTAAGTTTGCAGCGGAACTGTTCGCTGAAGCGCAGCGCCGCGAATTCGGCTTACTGCGCACGCGCGGCGCAACGCCTCGACAGATCACGGCAATTGTAGCGGTCACGTCGATCCTGTTGGCACTCGGCGGATCGGCGCTTGGCTTGGTACTGGGACTCGGCGGAGTCGCGCTGTCGCTAGGTACGGTTGCGCTCGCAGCGGATAACCTGCCACAATTAGCTAGTTCGGCGGCGGTGGCTTTCGGCGCGGGATTAGTGTTGACGTTCGCGGCGGCGTTCATCCCGGCTATGAGCGCCATGCAGCGCGAGATCACGCAGGAGCGGCGGCAAATGCGACGAGTCGAAGGCACGCCATTCTGGAAACGCGCCTATCTGGACATGATCTTTCTGTTAGCAGCGTTGGTCGTTTGGTACGTCAACAACGCTAACGGCGGCTTCAAGCCTAAAGCGATCGAAACGACTGCCGTTGAACTGTCGTTCTTCATCTTCCTGATCCCGTTCTTCCTGTGGTTGGGCGTGACACTGCTCATGCTGCGTTCAGTTGACGGCGGCTTGAAGCGCTCATCAGCGCGGCTGTCCGGGCTGTTCAAGGTCGGCATGGGCGACCTGGGCGAAGTGGCCGGACGAAACATCGCGCGCCGCTCAGGACGCATCAGCGGATCGGTCGCAGTGATAGCGCTGACGCTCTCGTTTGGCGTGAGTTTGATCATGTTCGGGCAGACCTACGCGACTGAAAAGCGGCTCGATTCGCAGTACGTGGTCGGTTCGGATTTGCGGATCACGCCTGCGCTGACGACGCCGCAAACCGCCGACTTTGCCAAGCAGTTGACTGGATCGCATGTGGCAGCCGTGACAGGCATCATCCGTGATACGCAAGCGCTGATCGGCGCGGAAAAGCAAGTCGTGTATGGGATCGATGTGGCCGAATTCCGCAAAGTGGCCTATTCGCCCGACGCCTTCTTTGAGACGAACGCATCGGCCACTTTTGACGCGCTGGCAAGCACGCCGAACGGGGTCATTATCTCGCGCGAACTGGCCGACAAGTTCAACATCCAGCTGAATGACCCGGTACTGATGCAGCTCTATAACCGAACCACCGCACAATACGCGAACATTCAGGCCGTGGCAGTTGGTTTCTTCACACAACTTTCGACTTCCTCACAGGACTCAGACTTCATCCTGAACCGTGATTTTATGATGAAGTCGTCCGGCTACTTGTTTATGACGTTCTTTCTGGTCAAGACCACCGACAGCACAGCTACCACCATTGATGCCGTGCGTAACGGCTACGCGGCACAGTTCGCCAAAACGCTGCCGGTGCGTATTCAAGACGTGAACACAGTCATCAACGCCGACGCTAAATCGCTGACCGCGCTCAACCTGAACGGTTTGCAAAGCACTGAGATTGTGTACACCCTGCTGGTTATTTCGCTCGGCCTGGCCGTGTTCCTGCTGGCAATGGTTAACGAACGGCGGCGCGAATTCGGTGCGATGCGCGCGCTCGGTACAGCACTATGGCAGCTTCGGCAGTTCATCTTTGCAGAAGCAGCGACGATCGGCGTCTTGAGTCTGGTGATTGGCTTGGCGCTCGGCATCGCGTTGGCGCAGTTGCTCGTGCTGTTGCTGCGGATCGTGTTCACCGTGCCAACAACAGCACCTATCTTTGCGGCGGGTGAACTGGCGGGGTTGTTCGTTGCGGTGATCATCGGGATGATCGTCAGCACGCTGCTCAGCACGCGCCGCTTGAATCGACTCAAGATTGTTGAGGCACTGCGCGAGTTATAGCGCTCTAAACCTGAATTAACCTTCACTGTCTATTGTTGAGCTAGACGAGCAATCTCGCTCATCTGAATACCGATTGTTTATCGTAGCAGAAGGAAAGACAATGTTCAACGTGATGAAAACGAAGTTGGTGATAGCCGTGGCAGTATTGCTGATGGCGGGAGCAGCGCTGATCGGCGCGTCCCATCCGGCAGCGGCGCAAACGGGAACACCTGTGCCAACCACTCCGACCGCGCAATGCAGCGCTCAGGATATGGTCGATGCGACAGAGCCAGCGACCACTGCTGAGCCATTGGCGACCGCCGATCCAGTTGAAGTGAATGGCGTAATGGATCAGCAGTGCGGCGACCAGAATAGTCCAGACGCTGCCAATGAAACGGTGGATGCCAACGACAAAAACGCGGAAACCGACAACATTCAGCAGCAGGACGGTCCGCAAGACCATACCCCGAACGATGGTCAACCAGAGACGCCCGACGCGAACGGTTAATCTGAAACTGGCCGACTAATCGAGTAATCGCACGAGGCGTGGCCGAAAGGTTGCGCCTCGTTACCCGCATCGCCTCTTTTATTTTTGCGGCCTGAAACGCCTAAAACGTAACCATTCCATCAGGTTCGGCACTTTTGTTATAAGCGCTCTTTAACTTTTTACACACCACAAAAGGCTCACTCATTCATTATGTCACCATTGCGGCCTTCTACGCCTACCCGTTACCGATCATGGATTGGAATTATCGCGCGTCATATCGTACTTCTGACGTTTTTCCTCGGCTTATTTAACAGTCCGATGTACTTCAGCCGTGACGGTGAAAGTGACACAGGAATCATTTTATTGACCGGTTTTGAGCCATTCGGCAAAAATTCGGTCAACTCATCCTGGGAAGCCGTGCGGCAGCTCAATGGCGTGTCGATAGGCAGCAAGCGGATTGTTGCTGTGCGGCTGCCTGTCGTTTGGGGTCAGGCGGGCGTCCAGCTTCGCGCCGCCATTGACCGCTATAACCCCGATTTGGTGATCAACGTGGGTCAGGGTGGCGATCATATAGAACTTATTTCAAGCGCGCACAATATCGTCTGGAGTATCACCGATAACGTAGGCGCTAAACCCGTCAGTCCGATGATAACAGCGGATGGCCCCGCCGTCTTCGATACGTCCCTCGACTATGGTGCGATGATCAAGACTTTAGCGCAGGCCCACATCGCAGCAAGCGCTTCGGACAGTGCTGGTGCATATCTTTGCAATTTTGTGAGCTATTCCAGCTACGAGTATCTTGCCCAGGTTGATCCAGATACGGCAACACTGTTTGTTCACGTTCCGCCCATCGCTTCGCTGGAGTCGCCTCAAGATAAACGCATTTTGAACCAGCTTGTTGCAGCACTGAAAATTATTATTGAAAGCGCCAACAAACAGATCATGTTCGTTACTTATAGCAGTTCTCAAGTAGACTGAGCGCTTAATCCAAATTCAACAGACCGGCATGAGTGAAAAAGCCAATGGCATCGTCAGGAGAAATAAGCGGTAGTCCCTGCGCAATGGCGTCAATGAGCGTGTCAACGGTTTGCGGGCGCGTTCGACGTAAGAAGGCTTTGAGCTTGGCAAAAGCGTTTTCAATGGGTGATAAGTCAGGCGAATAGGTAGGTAGAAAGAGCAAACGGACACCGTGCGCGTCACATGCGGCACGAACCCGCGCTGATTTGTGAACGGCCAGATGGTCGAGTACCAAGATGTCGCCTCGGTGTAGTTCAGGGAATAGAACACGCTGCACGTAAAGTTCAAAGACAGCGGCATTGACACCGCCCTCCACCGCAAAAGCAGCACACATCCCCTCCAAACGCAAGCCTGCCAACAGAGTCAAGTTGTGACCGGTATTACGGCGGGCACTGCAATACGCGCGCTGACCACGCGGGGCGCGCGCGTAAGCACGGTTCATGTCCAAATGGGTGCTACTTTCATCAACCACCACCAATCGT
>Ga0209512_1003103_pt1 | contig 16277 bp, 20 predicted proteins | sample frozenSSSSmetaG_FD_184142 | JGI IMG/M metagenome (GOLD analysis project Ga0209512, IMG submission 184142) | Glacier valley bacterial and archeal communities from Borup Fiord, Nunavut, Canada, to study Microbial Dark Matter (Phase II) -... | ecosystem: Environmental > Aquatic > Freshwater > Ice >... | reverse complement strand
CAACCAGGGTGTCGCTCTTGAGGTAGTGATGTTGCACCATCAACTCGCGGAATCGCTCACGCTCCAAGGAGTCGTCGGGTGCAAGCAGGCGAAGTTGTACGTTGTCGAGGACGTGCTGCTCGGACAAAGCGGGGATGCGGAAACGGGAGTTGGCCATGCCCCGGTTTGCCCTACCAGGCGCAAAATGTCCAGTAATTTGTCTTTAAATGCTGGTTTTGAACGCTTTGATCATTTGGAGAAATCCGCCGTGCCAAATCGCCCGTCCATTTTTCCTCGATGGATGCGGCCTTAGGATTGCGATTGCATTGATCCAATCCGCCGCGCGGTGTCCCACCGGATTTCTCCGCAAGACTGGCGTCGTCGCAATGCTTCAAGGGGGACATGATTTCGGATTCCCATTCCTCGATTCCGGAAAATTTTTCAGAGGAATCAATGTCGATCACCCGTTGATTAGAAAACGCAGCTACGACGGATCCGGTAATCGCATGTGCTCACAGAGGATCCGACGGCGGTGGAGGATCCGCTGGTGGGCGTGGCGATGCGGGTTTGGCGAAATGCGCCAATACCGTCTTGAGCTTTTCGGACAGCCCGGATTTCCGGGGAGGGACCACATCGGCAGGCGGTGGGGCGGTGGCCTCAGCGACTTCTTCCACATCGTCGTCCGGGTGGAAAACGTCGAATTGATAGGGCGGAATGAGGAGTGTGGTGGGAAGATCCAGGCGCTGTGAAATCGCCTCGTCCAAATCCGCCAGATAAAGTCGGCCGTCGTGAAAGCGGCCCAGAATGCAGGAAAAAGGTGGGATCCCTCCGAGCGGAAGGGTGACTTCTGATTTGGGAGACGCGCCGATTCTGGCGTGGGTGCCCGGCGGCAGATCGAATTCGATCAACAATTCAGGGCTTTCCGACCGGAGATGAATCGTGTGGATGGACATGTGGCCGAACCGTAGTCGTTTCCCCCCGCTTGTGCAAGCCAGTCGGTGCCTGACGGCATCGGGTGGAGGGTTGTCGGAGCTTGACCATTGCTGGTTTTGATGCGGTTATTCCATCGCACGAGGCGTGTGGCATTCCGCCGGAATCAACCATCCACGACCGACGCTGCGCTTGTTTTTCACCACTCGAATCAGATCATGAACGAACTTAAGGAAAGATTGAAGGCTATCGGCCTCAGCGAGGAAATGGCGGACAAGGCGATTGTCACCGTCGCGGAATTCGTGAAATCGAAAATCCCTTCGTCCTATCACTCGATGATCGACGACGTGCTCGCTGGAAAGTCCCCCGAGCTCGGCGGCATCCTCGGCAGCCTCGGCGGATTGTTCGGCAAATAAGGCGGCTATTTCAACGTGATCACGCGGCTGCCGTCGAGTGGCTGCGTCAGGCAAAGCCGCGCGCCCTTCAAAGTGGCGGCGGTTTCCTTGCTATTGACGAATACGTGGCTGGACGGATCGGCAGCGGGGATTTCCACCATGGCGGTCATGCCGGGGGGGAGCTCGATTTTGAGATTGAAGCTGCTGTTTTTGATCCAATGGATGGTAACGGGGCCGCGCGGGGTCGGGATTTTCCCCTTGGCTTCCGCGAGTCCTGAGAGCGCCGGCCGGATGCGGGCGGTTTCCCAACCGGCGCTCAGCAGCTCCGCTCCGAGTACAAACGGGTTTTTCATCAGCCGGTCAAAGCTGTCGCGGGCCATTTCCAGGTCGTTCTCGGTCGCGTATTGGCCGAGCTCTCCCATGAATCCCGAAAGTGGGTTCTCTGTTTCACCGTCCTCATCCCAGCCATCATCGGCGATCACGTGGTCCTCCAACAAAAGCAGGTCAACCCGATCCGGGGCTGGGAATTTCCTTTCCGCACCGTCTCAATGTTCGCTGTTGAAACTTCCCGGTTCGATGTTCAGTTTGCGCCCTATGGTTCCGCCGCCCGCCGCTCCTTCCGCCAAACCCGCCAAGCGTAGATCCGAAAACGCCTGGACGCCCGAGAAGTCCTCCGAATTGTACGGCGTGGAAACATGGGGACATGGTTTCTTCGGCGTGAACAAAAAAGGCCACGTCACCGTGCGCCTCGAAGACGACGAAGCACAGGCCGAGGTTTCCCTCTACGACGTCATCGACGGCCTCCGCGACCGCGGCACCCACCTTCCCGTTCTCCTCCGTTTTCGAGATCTTCTGCATTCCCGCATCACGGAAATCAACGAGTCCTTCCGCAAGGCGATCAAGGAAACCAAATACCGCGGCGAATACCGCGGCGTTTATCCGATCAAGGTCAACCAACAGCGCCAGGTCATCGAGGAGATCGCCGAGTTCGGGAAAAAATACCACTACGGCCTCGAAGCCGGCTCCAAGCCCGAGCTCATCGCCGCCCTCGCCCACATGCACGATCCGGAAGCCTATCTGATCTGCAACGGCTACAAGGACGAGGAGTTCATCGACCTCGCGCTCCAGGCGCAGAAAATGGGCCTGCGTGTCATGCTCGTTCTGGAAATGCCCAGCGAGCTCGATCTGATACTCGAACGCTCGCGCAAGATCGGCATCCTGCCGAACCTCGGCGTACGCGTCCGGCTTTCCACCAAGGGCTCCGGGCACTGGCAGGAAAGCGCCGGTGACAAGTCTGTCTTCGGCCTCAACGCCTCACAGGTCATCGCTGTCGTCGATCAGCTCAAGGACTCCGGCTACATCGGCTGCTTGAAAATGCTGCACTACCACCAGGGTTCGCAGATCCCGAACATCGCCGCGATCCGCGAAGGCGCGACCGAGGCCGTTAGGATGTACTGCGACCTCGTCAAGGAAGGCGCGCCCATGGGCGTGCTCGACATCGGCGGCGGCATGGCGGTGGACTACGACGGCTCGCACACCAACTTCCACTCGTCCTGCAACTACTCCGTCGCGGAATACTGCACCGACATCGTCGAGGTCATCTCGCAGATCTGCGACAAGGCTGGCGTCTCCCATCCGAACCTCATCTCCGAGTCCGGCCGCGCCGTCGTCGCCTACTACTCGGTGCTCGTTTTCAACATCCTCGACGTCACCAGCGCCCAGACCAGCGAAGAAGCCCCGCCGATCCCGGAAAACGCCCCGCAGAACCTCATGAACATCATCGAGGTGAACAAGGTCATCAACAAGAAGAACCTCCAGGAGTGCTTCAACGATGCCATGTATTACCGCGACCAGATGCGCGCCCAGTTTTTCTACGGCGCCGCCACCCTCCGCGAGCGCGGACTGGCAGAAGCGTGGTTCTGGCACATTCTAACACGAATTTCCAACCTAATCGCCGAACTCGACGACATCCCGGAAGACCTCCGCGAGCTGTCCTCCACCCTTGTCGATTTCTACTACGGAAATTTCTCCCTCTTCCAGTCCCTGCCCGACTCCTGGGCCATCGACCAGGTCTTCCCCGTCATGCCCATCCACCGGCTCGATGAAAAACCGCGCCACCGCGCTGTGCTCGCCGACATCACCTGCGACTGCGACGGCAAGATCGACCGCTTCATCGACAAGGAGGACGTCGCAAAAATCCTCCCGCTCCACGACTTCAAACAAGGCGAGCCCTACTACCTCGCCGTCTTCCTCGTCGGTGCCTATCAGGAAACCCTCGGCGACCTCCACAACCTCCTCGGCGACACCAACGTCGTCGGCGTCCACCTCGAAAAGGGCAAACCCGTTTACACCCACGAAGTCGAAGGTGACACCGTCGCCGACGTTCTAACTTACGTCGAGTTCGACCCGAAGGAGCTCGTCACCCGCTTCCGCACCTTCGCCGAAAAAGCCGTCACCGAAGGCCGCATCTCGCCGAAAGAACGCCGCGAGATCCTCGATCTCTTCCGCGAAGGGCTTTCCGGTTACACCTACTTCGAAAGCTGATCCGCTCTTCGCAAATGAAGTGCCTTGTAGCAAATGTAATTAAAAAGTTAGATTTTTTTAGTCTTGAGGGGGGCTTTCGACGAGTTTCTGGACCCGCATCATGAGGCTGCCGCCCCAAACCCCGCCGAGCTGAGGCAGCTCGACCCCATTTGTTTTCCCCTTAAATCCCCAAGGGGACTTGTCCCCTCCCGTCCCCCAGGGGAGCGGGGGGAATTGCTAGAAGAACTCTGCTATTGATTGTCGTCAGTGGGTAATTCTGATTGTCGCTGAACAACTCCACACTCAGAAGTCCTTCATGGCTCGGTTGGTGCGGGATGAAGAAATTTGGATAGGGAAGCGTTTGGGATTAACCCGAAATCCGAAGTTGGATAATTTGTCGGCTACGCGGCGCACGTTTTTGCTGTTGATACCCCGTCTGGCATCCCGTCTCCGGGTGGCTCTGGCGGCAACTTCGGCGAAGATCTTCCAGGCCATTGTAAAATGTTGTCCAGCAGTGGTTTGTGCTTGTCGAGACCACCCCAGATTTGGGCGATGTAAAGCACGGGCGTGCGGCTGCGATTGCCTTAAACCGCCCCGCCGATGAAGACGGCGGCTCGCAGCGTGGCGGGCCGATTGAAACTAGCCTTGTTGCGTTGCTCCGGGGCGCTGGCGTGTTGATAAAGGCTCAGCAGATTGTAGGTGAAGCACACGCTCAGGGGCGTAGAAGTCCTTCATGCAGAAGCCGTCTGCTTGGAGATCGTTTTTGAGTTCTTCGATGTGTTGCTCACAACAGGCGCGCTGGTTGTAGTCGCGCCAGAGGTCGGCTCCGTCGCCTTGGCGATGGGTGACGAAGACCCGGAAGGTGTAGTCGTCCACGTCGATGAGCCGACGTCCAACCGCGCTTTTGTTTTCCCGGATGCGCTCGCGGATGGCGAAAAATTCGCGTGGGGCTGACCAGCCTTGGAGTTGAAGGGTGAAGCGCGCCCAAGCATGGTTTTCATCGATGAGGGTCCAGGTGGCGAGCCCGGCGGCCTTGCGTCTGACCGTCTGGGTGAGGCGGGCGACGACGATGTAGGGGAGCCCGCGCGCTTCGAGAAAAGTGAGCAGGGCGTTTTCGAAAAATCCTGAATCGGCCCGCACGGTGCTTAGCTTCCAGTGGGCGGGCATCAGTGCGAGTGCTTCGGTCAGGAATGCCGCCGCTCCTCGGGCGCTGCCGGTGTTGCCACAGCGCAACCATGCGTGCTGGACGAGCGGCGATTCTGCTAGAAAAGCGAGAAGTGGGTGATGCTGTTGCGTCCGGGGCGCCAGGGGTTGTAGCCGCGTTTGGCTCCTTCTTGGTTGCCACTGCGTTGGAAGTCGGTGCTGTCCAGATCGAGGCTGAAGCCTTCTGGCGGCACGGGCCAGGAGAGAGCGAGAAGCCATTTCCAAAGGGGACGCCAGAAGGCTTCGATGTGGCCTTGGCGAAAGCGGAGGAAGAGATTGCGCACGGTGTCGGTGCCGGGGAATCGCTCGATAGCTAACAGAATGTGGAGGGCCTTGTCCGCTCGCAGCCAGTTGGTGTGAGCGAGGCGGCGGGCCCGGCGACCACCGAGATCATGAAGGCCACGAGGGTTTGGGCAGGCGGGATGGCGTTAGGGCTGTGGTAGGCGAAGGGCATCAAGCCGCTGATTTGCCCAGCCAGACCGATTCGCTCGAAGAAAGCGATGAGGCTGACAAGGCTTTCGAAGGGGGTGATGGGCTTGGCGGTGGAGGTGAGTCGGACTTGCCGTCCGTGGAAGACGGGGTTACAAGAATTTTGCATTGTTTGGTGAAGGAATGTGAGTTGTGGTTATTCGACGCAACCCCTCTACCACATGACCTGTAGCCAAACGATGCTCTATCCAACTTCGGATTTCGGGTTCAAAAACTACCATTATGAAAAAGCTCACACTCCTCGCCCTCTCATACGCCGCCGTCGGCTTCGCCTCGTCCGCCCTCGCCGGCGCCACCTATCAAGCCACCGGCCCCGTGCTGGAGGTGACCGACAGCAAAATCGTCATCCAGAAAGATAAGGAAAAATGGGAGATCGCCCGCTCCGCCGATACCAAGGTAACCGGCGACATCAAGGTCGGCTCCAAGGTCACCATCCAATACACGATGTCCGCCGCCAGCGTCGAAGTGAAACCGGACAAGGACACCAAACCCGCCGCACCCGCGCCGGCGCTGAAGAAGGCGGACAAGAAGCCCTGATACGTTGCGTTAGGGAGCGGGGGCCGCCGCTTCCTGTTTGCGCGAGGCCCGGAATATCCCGTGCTTCGGCGCGAACAGCAGCGATCCCACGAAGCCCAGCGCCTGCGTCAGCACGATGCAGGCGCCGGTCGAACCATCAATGTGATAGCTGATGAAAATTCCTAACACAGTGGAAGTCACCGCTGCGGAGACAGAGATGATGAGCATGCGGTCGAACCGGTCCGACCACAGGTAGGCGATGCTGCCCGGGGTGACAAGCATGGCCACCACCAGGATGATACCGACGGCTTTCAGGGCCACCACGATGGCCAGCGAGAGCAGGCTGAGCAGCAGGTAGTTCAGGAAACGGGCGGGCAGCGCGAGCACACGGGCCTGGCCGGGATCGAAGCAGACGAGCAGCAGGTCGCGCCGCAGCAGCAGGATGATCGCAATGATCGCGCCACCTAGCAGAAGAGTTTCCGTCCGCTGGCCATGCGTGATGCCGAGGATATTTCCGAACAAGATGTGATCGAGATGCATGTCCGAGTCGGTCTGGCTGAAGAGCACCAGACCGAAAGCGAACAGCCCGGTGAAAACGACGCCCATCACGGTGTCCTCCTTGATCCGGCTGTTCTGTTTGATGAAGCCGGTGCTGACCGCACAGAGCAGGCCGGAGGAGAACGCGCCGAACGCCAGCGGCAGTCCGGCGATGTAGGCGAGCACAATGCCCGGCAGCACCGCGTGCGAGATTGCGTCGCCCATCAGCGACCAGCCTTTCAGAATGAGGAAACACGAGAGCATCGCGCACATCGCGGCGATCACGCTGCCGACCAGCAGCGCGTCCCGCATGAAGGCGTATTGAAGGGGCTCAAGCAGGGTTTGCATCGGGAGATGGGGATTGTTTCGCCCTGCGTTTCGAGGCGAGAATGCCGTGTTTCGGAGCGAAGACGAAGGCAGTGAGAAAGACGATCGTTTGCAGCGTGACGATGCAACCGCCGGTCGCGCCGTTGAAAAAGTAGCTGGCGTAGGCTCCCGCCAGTGAGGTGAGGACACCCATCAGCGATGACAACCACAGCATCGTGCCGAAGCGGTCGGTTAGTAGATAGGCCGTTGCTCCCGGCGTGACGAGCATCGCCACGACCAGACAGGCTCCCACCGTCTGCAACGCCGCGACCGCGGTGGCGGACAGCAGGGTGAGCAGCGTGAGATGCAGCAGGCGCACTGGAAGTCCGAGCGTGCGGGCCTGGTTCGGATCGAAGCAGAAAAGCATCAGATCCTTCCATTTTAAACCTAACACTAGCAATGTGACCGCGCTGATGATGAGGACCTGCAGAATGTCCGGATCCGAAATACCGAGGATGTTTCCGAAGATGATCGTCTTCAGGTCCACCCGCGCCGGATAGATCGAGATCAGCAGCAGTCCTAGGGCGAAGAAGGTGGTGAACACAATCCCGATCGTCGCGTCCTCGCGGATGCGGCTCTGGCTCTTCACGAATGCCATCGCTCCCGCCGCGAGCAATCCGGCGACGAAGGCACCGAGCGCGAACGGCAGTCCGAACATGTAGGCCAGCGCGACGCCGGGCACGACCGCGTGGGAGAGTGCGTCGCCCATCAGGGACCAGCCTTTCAGCGTGATGAAGGAGGAGAGGAAGCCACAGACGCCGCCGATCAGCGCACTAACCCAGATGGCGCGCAGCATGTAGTCGTAGTGCAGAGGTGTGACAAAGTATTCAAGCATTCGGTTGGGACGGATGGAGTGCTGAGTTCATCCCGCAGTCGGACATTTTAAAGAGGAGCGCGTTCATTCTGAACGCTGTTTGCAGCGGACATTCTGTCCGCCGTCGCCGGGTGATGCTGGGGCGAGTCCGCCACTCCTTGTTTCCCCGCGCTCCGTGGCCCGGCTTCGCGTTCATTTGATTTCCTCCCTCTCCTTTACGATATTCTCGCGGCCCTCGCGGTTGGTGTATTCGAGATGGCCGTCTTTTCCGAAAACCAGCGGGCGCTCGTCGTCAGTTAGGACACGCACGGCGCGGCTGTCGTGGTCCTGGATGGTGGATTTTTCGAACTGGAACTGCCGCAGCACGCCACCGAAGGCGAGTGTCAGGTTCTGCTCGGTGAAGACCTCCGCAGTGGTGCCGTAGGCGAGCACGGTCTTGTTGATGAGCACCACCTGATCGCAGAATTCTGGCACGCTGCCGAGGTTGTGGGTGGAAACGAGGATGATGCAGCCCGCCTCCCGCAGCTCGCGCAGCAGGGCGATCATGGCCTCCTCGGTCTTCACGTCCACGCCGGTGAACGGCTCGTCCAACAGAATGATCCGCCCGCCTTGGGCGAGCGCACGGGCGAGGAAAACGCGCTTTTTCTGGCCGCCGCTGAGCTCGCCGATCTGGCGGTGGCGGAAGTCCCACATCGAGACGCGACGCAGGCTGTCCTCGACGGCTGCCTTGTCCGCCGCGCGCGGGATGCGCAGGAAATTCATTGCGCCATAACGGCCCATCATCGTCACGTCCCAGACGCTGACGGGAAACTGCCAATCGACTTCCTCCGCCTGCGGCACGTAGGCGACGAGATTCTGTTTGAGCACCTCGCGCACCTGCAGATCGTTGATTTTCACCGATCCCTCGGCGGGCTTCACGAAGCCCATGATGCTCTTGAACATCGTGGATTTGCCGCTGCCGTTGATGCCGACGAGCGCGCAAATGGTGCCGCCGGCGAGATGGAACGTGGCGTCATGGAGCGCGCGGTGGCCGTTCGAATAGGCGACCGAGACGGAGTCGACATCAAGCTTGAGCGGGATCATTTTCCTTGGGTGAATCCTTTCACGATGGTGTCCGCGTTGGCTTCCAACAATTTCAGATAGGACGGGGCCGGGCCGGATGTGTCGGTCAGCGAATCAACATACAACACGCCGCCGTAGCGCGCGCCGGTTTCCTTCGTCACCTGTTTGGCTGGCTTGTCGCTAACGGTGCTTTCCGAAAACAGAACGGGGATATTGTTAGCGCGGACGCTGTCGATTACCTTCTGGACCTGCTGCGGCGTGCCCTGGGCGTCGGCGTTGATCGGCCAGAGGTAGAGCTGCTTCAGACCGTAGTTTGCGCACAGGTAGGAAAACGCGCCCTCGCTGCTCACAAGCCAGCGCTGGTCTTCCGGGATGACGGAGAGTTTTTTGCGGACCGGTTCGTCGAGCGCCTGGATTTTCGCGAGGTAGGCGGCGGCGTTTTTGTTATAAACGGCCTCGTTGGGCGGATCGAGTTTCACCAGCGCCTTGCGGATGTTTTCCACGTAGATCGCCGCGTTTGCGGGCGACATCCACGCGTGAGGGTTTGGCTTGCCGGTGTACGGGCCCTCGCTGATGCCCATCGGCGTGATGCCTTCCGTTAGCACGGCGCCGGGAACGCCCTTCACGTTTTGAAAAAATTTCTCGAACCACAGTTCCAGATTCATGCCGTTCCACAGCACCAGATCTGCGCTCTGGGCTTTGACGATGTCCTTGGGTGTCGGTTCGTAGCCGTGGATTTCCGATCCGGGCTTGGTGATGGATTCCACCTCGGCGGCATCGCCCGCCACTTCGCGGGCCATATCGGCGATGATGGTAAAGCTGGTGACGACGCGCTTTTTCCCGGAATTCGGAGTTTTCGCGGGACCGTCGCAGCCAGTGACGAGCGCGGCGCACAGGGCGAGTCCCAGGAGGTTGAAAAAACGAAAAACAGAACTCACGGCGGTAAAGTGGTGGGTGATATTGTTCATGACAACGTATAATTTTAGGCGAGGCTAAATTTCAAATCACCATTTTACGCTCATGCCGAGGAAAGGAGTCACGTCGGTGGAAGCATCTGTCAGGCCAATGCGGACGCCACCGTCGAGCTGGAACGTTTCAAATGGGGCCCAAGTGCAGCCGATGTTGAAATAGGCCTCGTTCTCAGAGGTCGCCTCAGTATTGAAAACGCCGACCACCTCGAAGAACGCCGCGGTCTGCTCGGTAAGCGCGTGGCTGGTGGTGGCCGAGGTCACAAAAACCGGGTGGTAACCGCTGCCGTCGTCATCGAGCGCAAGATCGATCTCTCCCATCACCGCGCAGTTCCAACCAGCGGGCCCGTCGAAACCGAAGGGGACGATCAGGCCGCCTTCGAGCTCGCCATTTCCCAGATCACCGCTCGCGGTCGGCAGCTTGATGAAGGGCATCAGCGCCAGGGCGGTCGGGCCGTCGTCGTTCCCCCAGAGGTTCTGCTTGAGGCGGATCTCCATTTCGCCGAAGCCCTCGGCGCCGCTCTCCTCGTGGGTGAATGCCGGCAGGACGAGTTGCAGATCGGTGTTCCGGGCGAGGCCGATTTTCGCGTTCAGTTCACCGAAATTGAACGTGTTGTTGCCGCCGTCGCGCTGCCAATTCCCCACTTCCATTTCGAACTGGAAATGCCCGCAATCAACGGTGTGTGGGCTTTCCGTGGTGTCGGGACGATCGGTGCTGAGCGGCCGCAGAGTGTCTGCGGAGGCGATAGCGGGCAGGAGAAATCCCGCGATCAGGGCGAATGATGAAGTGCGGGAAACGTTGGTGGAGTGTGGAAGTCGAGTCATGATCCCACGAAATTAGCCTTGGCTAAGTTTTGTAGTCAAGGTGTAATACGAGGCGATATCTCCAAAATCACCCGAACACCGCCGCCACATGGAATGCCGCAGCGAAGATAATGAGCTGCACTCCACCCAGAGCCAGCAGCCGGTTGAACGCCGGACCGGGCGGGAAAGTCATCACCCCCCAGATGATCCGCAGGCCCAGCAGGAAAACCGGCGCACCGGCGATGGCCAGCGGCGGATGGCCGAACGCGATCCACGAAAGCCCGGCAAACGCCGCGATCTTCACCTCCAGCCAGATCACCGCCACCGCCACTTTCGGGCCGAAACGGACGGCGAGCGTGCGTTTTCCGGTCGTCGCGTCCTCCTCGCGGTCGCGCAGGTTGTTGATGGAAATCAGCACCGCCGACAGAAGCCCGATCTGCAGACCTAGCAGAAGAGCCTCGCGCGGCCAGGTTCCCGTCTGGATGAAAACCGTGCCCGTCACCGCGACCAGCCCGAAAAACCCGATCACGAAAATCTCCCCCAGCCCCCGATACGCCAGCGGAAACGGCCCGCCGGTGTAGCCGTAGGCGAGAAACAGTGAAGGAATGCCGATCGCGATGATCGGCCACCCGCGTGCCTGATAGAGCACCACGCCGCAGGCCACCGCGAGGCCGAGGAACAACGTCGCAAGCTGCATCACGGTTTTCGATTCCATCAGCCCCGAAGCCGTCACCCGCGTCGGGCCAAGGCGTTTCTCGGTGTCCGCGCCTTTTTTCGCGTCGATCGCGTCGTTGAAAAAGTTCGTTGCGATCTGGATGGCGATCGATCCGCCGACAGTACACAGCGCGAGCAGGAGATCGAAATTTCCGCTGAGTTTCCAAGCCAGCACGCACCCCGCCCACACCGGCACGATGGCGGCGGGCAGCGTTTTCGGCCGGGCGGCGAGCAGGCAGGTTTTGAGGGTGGAACCGGTCACGCGCGGAGTGAAACCCGAACGCCCCGCGGCAATCCATCCATTTCGCCGGCAGCGCGTGCTTTGCTGAAAAAAGCACCGATCCGGCTTTTTTGTAATGCGCCGATCTCCACTGTCGTTACCCTACCGCGTCTTTTTGGTATCCCATGAAAACCTACACCTTGATGGTCAATGGCAAGCAACTGGAGGCATCCGTCGCCGAAGACACCCCACTGCTCTGGGTCCTGCGCGATACGCTTGGCCTCGTCGGCACGAAATTCGGCTGTGGTGCCGGCCAGTGCGGCGCTTGCACCATCCATCTTAACGGCAAGGCCATGCGCTCGTGCCTGCTGCCGGTTTCCGCAGTCGGTGAGGCGAAAATCACCACCATCGAGGGCCTCGCGGAATCCGCGAAACTCGTCCCGCTCCAACAGGCGTGGTGTGATCTTGACGTCGCCCAGTGCGGCTACTGCCAGGCCGGCCAGATCATGAGTGCCGCCGCCCTGCTCGCCGAAAAACCGAAACCCACGGACGCCGACATCGACGCCGCCATGCAGGGAAATCTCTGCCGCTGCAACACCTACAAGCGCATCCGCCAAGCCATCCACGCCGCCGCCGCCCGATGAACACCACCGACCCACTCACCCACACCGACCGCCGCGGCTTCTTCAAAACCACCGCGCTCGCCGGCGGCGGATTTCTGCTAGGGAGTTGGCTTCCGGAAAATGCAGCGGCCCAGGAAGCGGCAGCAGCAGCGTTTTCGCCCAGCGTTTTCATCCGCATTTCACCGCAGGGCGCGGTCACGCTTTTCGCGAAAACTCCGGAAATCGGCCAAGGCGTGAAAACCTCGCTGCCGATGATCGTGGCCGAGGAACTCGAGGTGGATTGGGAAAAAGTCACCGTCGAGCAGGCCCCAATCGACCCCCGCTTCGGCGGCCAGACGGCGGGCGGCAGTACCACCATTCCCAACAACTACGACCGCCTCCGCCGTCTCGGCGCGGTGGCGAGAACCATGCTCGTCACCGCAGCGGCTAACATCTGGCAGGTCCCGGCGGACGAATGCGCGGCTGCTCACGGTGTCGTCAAGCACGCCAAGTCCCGTCGCCAGCTGTCCTACGGCGAACTCGCCGAGGCCGCCTCGAAACTGCCTGTGCCGGACGAAAAATCCGTGAAGCTCAAAGACCCCGCGGATTTCAAAATCCTCGGCCGCCGCATCGCGGGCGTGGATAATCCGAAAATCGTCACGGGTGAACCGCTTTTCGGCATCGACCAAAAGCCGCCTGGCATGGTTTACGCCGCTTACGTCCGTTGCCCGGTTTTCACCGGCAAGGTGAAGGAGGCGGACCTCGAGGCGTTGAAAAAATCGCCGGGTGTTAGTGATGCGTTTGTCATCGAAGGCGGCGGCGACCATTACGGCCTTGTGCCCGGAATCGCGATCATCGGCGATTCGACGTGGAGTGTTTTCAAAGCGAAGAAGTCACTCAAGGCAACTTGGGATGATGGCGGCCACGGCGGGGAAAGCAGCGCCGGACAAGAGAAAAAAGCCCTCGAAGCCATCAAGGGCAAAGCGGCGAAGGAGATCCGGCGTGACGGAGTGTTAGGAGATTTTCCAGCCGACCTGCGGAGCCTGGACTCCGTTTATTACTATCCGCACCTCGCCCATGCGAACATGGAGCCGCAGAACTGCACGGCGGTTTTCAAGGACGGCAAACTCGAAATGTGGGTGCCTACCCAGAATCCCGGCAGCGGCATCGAAAGCGTCGCGAAGGCATTGAACATCCCGAAGGAATCGATCACCGTGCATCTCACCCGCATCGGCGGCGGCTTCGGCCGGAGGCTGATGGTGGACTACATGCTGGAATGCGCGGAGATCGCCCGCCGGCTCGACGGCAAGCCGGTGAAAGTCACCTGGGACCGCGAGCAGGATTTCCAACACGACTACTATCGCTCCGGCGGCTGGCACCACCTGCGCGCTTCGGTGGATGAGGCCGGGAAAATCGCCGCGTGGGCCGATCATTTCATCACCTACGGCCTGAACTCAGACGACCGCCCCGGCAACGGCGCGGATGTCGGTGGCAACGAGCTGCCCGCGGGCTTCGTGCCTAACTTTTTGTTGGAGCGCACCATCCTGCCAAGCAACGTGCCGCTCGGCTACTGGCGCGCGCCGGGTTCCTGCGCGATCGCCTGGGCGTTCCAGAGTTTCATCGACGAACTCGCCCACGCGGCGAAGCGCGATCCGCTCGAATTCAAGCTCGATCTGCTAGGCCCTGACCGCGAGGTCACGCCGCCCGGCGGCAAGGGCAGGCCCTACAACACGATGCGGATGAAGCGTGCCCTCAAGCTCGCCGCCGAAATGGCCGGTTGGGGCAAGAAGATGCCGGAAGGCAGCGGGCAGGGGATCGCATTCCATTTCAGCCATGCCGGATACGTCGCGGTGGTGGCGGAGGTCAGTGTCAGCGCCAAGGGCGTGCTGAAAGTGGAGAAGCTAACGGCCGGTGTGGACGTCGGGCCCATCCTCAACCTGAGCGGCGCGGAGAACCAGGTGGAAGGCTCGATGCTGGACGGCCTGAGCGCGGCTTGGTTTCAGGAAGTGCTCATCGCCGACGGTCGTGTCCAGAACACCGGATTCGCCGATTACCCGCTGCTGCGGATCTCAGACGCACCGAAAGTGGAAGCGCACTTTTTCAAATCCGATTTCCCGCCCACCGGCCTCGGTGAGCCCGCTTTGCCGCCGACCGCGCCTGCCGTCTGCAACGCGATCTTCGCGGCCACCGGCAAGCGTGTTAGAAAACTGCCGCTCTCGAAGGAAAACCTCAGCCAAGCCTGATTCATGAGCGACTGGCCATTCCTCCTCGATTTCGCCCGGCAACACGCAGGGCAACCGATGGCGCTCGCCTCGCTGGTCGCCCGCGAAGGATCCAGCTATCGAATGCCTGGCGCGCGCATGCTGGTCACAGCGGATGGAAATTTTTCCGGTACCCTAAGCGGCGGCTGCCTGGAGGAAGGCATCGCAAGCGTCGCGCAGCGCGTGCTCGCCAGCGGCATGGCGGAGACGCTGCATATCGACACCCGCCCGCACTTCGGCTGTCCGGGGACTCTGCGGGTGTTCGTGGAGCCAGTGGCGGTGGATTTGTTAGCGCGGGCGTTCTCCCAAGTGGCCGAACGCCGCCCATTCCATCTCGCCACTTTCTTCGAAGGCGCGGGCACGCGGATTTTCCGGGACGACAAGGAGGACCCGAACCAGAGCGGCGTATTGATCGAGAAAATCGAACCGCGGCCGAGGCTGGTCGTGATCGGTTGGACCTCGGACAGTGATCCGCTGCTGAAAATGGCATCGTTGTTAGGCTGGGAACGGCACCGCGTTTCAAGAACCGAACAGGCGGCGGTCGCAGGCGAAACGGTGACAATCTGTGCGGATGATGAGTTCGTGGAAAATTTTCCCGCCGATCTGAAGACCGCCGTTCTGATCATGACACACCGGCTGACCACCGATCTCGGGTTTCTGAAACAGGTGCTGCCGGAGGCTTACGGCTATATCGGTTTGTTAGGGTCGCGCCGTCGCCGCGAAACCCTGTTGGCGGAAGCCGGCGCTTGCGGTTTGTTGGAAGATCCCACGGTGGCGGAGCGGCTTTACGCGCCGGTCGGCCTTGATCTCGGCGGCGAGCATCCGGCGACCATCGCGCTCTCGATCGTTGCGGAGATCCAGGCGGTTTTCACCGGTTCTTCCGCCGGATTTCTCCGGGACCGCTTGGGAATCATCCATCATCCTGTGTCTGCGAAAACCCGATGAAAACCGGCGCGCTCATTCTCGCCGCCGGTGGTGCCACCCGTTTCGGCGGGCCGAAGCAGTTGTTGGAAATCGACGGCGAAACGTTGATCGACCGCGCGTGCAAAACGGCGTTGGCAGCAGGTTGCGAACCGGTGCTGAGGGTGCTGGGAGCCCGCGCGGAGGAAATTTTGCTACGGCCCGAACTTCCAGACGTCACTACCGTCGTTTACGAAAACTGGCAGGAAGGCATGGGTAGCTCGCTGGCGGCGGGGATCTGCCGGCTGTTGGAGATCGAGCCGAAATGCGACGCTGTCTTCATCCTGCTCGCTGATCAGCCGCTGGTTTCCTCCGGGCTGTTGGAGACGATGCTGCCGCTTCTGGAGGAGCATTTTTCGATGGTGGTCTGTGAATACGGCGAAGGCAGCGGCCCGCCCGCGCTTTTCAAGTGGCCGCATTTCCCCGAGCTGATGGAACTCACCGGCGACCGCGGAGCCAAGGCCCTCGCCGCGAAACACCCGGGAACCGTGGCGTGGTTCCCGTTTCCAGAAGGTGCGTGGGACATCGACTCGCAGGAAGTTTGGGAGAAATTTCAAACCGACCGCGCGGATTTTTAAGGATTGTCTGCCTGCTAGGGTTGTGGCATGGAAACACGGAACATTTCAAACATCATGAACACGCACATCAACAATCCCTACGCCGTCGGTATGGTTTCCGAATCACCGGAGTCTGCCCGCGCTGAATTCATCCGCAAAACCTACCCCATCTTTAGCACCTTGAATCGTATGTTGCACATATTCAGCATTTTACGCCAGTTGAAAGAGTGCTTCTGGCACTACATTCCGCGCATTTTGTTAAATTGTGATTCTTTGGAGGCCGCCGGGAGCGGGGGAAATTCCTAGTTTCGCGTAAATCCTGCCCAGTTCTTCCTCGGGACGGGTGGCTTGCCGGATGTGGAGGGTTTTGCCGTCCC